>Ga0129310_1000025_pt1 | contig 224272 bp, 278 predicted proteins | sample Go1ome_2_FD_94433 | JGI IMG/M metagenome (GOLD analysis project Ga0129310, IMG submission 94433) | Western lowland gorrila individual fecal microbial communities from Wisconsin, USA - Go1022A metagenome | ecosystem: Host-associated > Mammals > Digestive system > Large intestine > Fecal...
AACAACAATGGTTGAAGCATTCAGAAAAGCTGATGAAATCCTTCGTCAGGGCGTATCGGGTATTACAGACCTTATTTCAAGTCCCGGTATCATCAACCTTGACTTTGCCGACGTAAGAACAATTATGTCCGATAAGGGTATCGCTCATATGGGTATCGGTGTAGGAACAGGCGAAAATAAGGCAGAAATGGCTGCTAAGACTGCTATTTCAAGTCCTCTTCTTGAAACAACAATCGCCGGAGCTAAATATGTTCTTATCAATATCGCCGGAGATTCTAACCTTGGTCTTCTTGAAGCCGGTGAGGCTGCAAGCATTATCAGCGAGGCTATTGATCCAGATGCTGAAATCATCTTCGGTACAACTCTCAATGAAGAGCTTGACGATAAGGTTATCGTTACTGTTATCGCAACAGGACTTGATGCAAACAACACAGCAAGCGAGCCTGCAAAGAAGCCCGAAGCTAAGCCTGTTGCTGAAGAGCCTAAGAAAGAGGAAGCTCCTGCACAGCCTGCATCAAAGGACGAAACAAAGCCTGCTGAGGAAACAAAGGACACTGTTTCCTACATAGACAATAACGGTGAAAAGGTTGAGCTCGATATTGATATTCCTTCATTCCTCAGAAGAGGTAACAGAAAATAATTCTACAAAAAAAGTTATGTAAATCCTTTTTGACAGATATTTTATTCAGAAGAAAACATAAGAGCTGCTCCGATGATAAAGAGCAGCTTGTTTTTTAAGATGTTTGTAATTTAGACGGGAGGAATCATATGAAGTATCTTATTATAGGAACAGGCGGAACAGGAGCTGCAATCGGTGCTTTTCTTGCGGCAGACGGAAAAGACGTTACATTCGTTGCAAGAGGCAATCATCTTAAGGCTATGCTTGAAAACGGTCTTACGGTTGAATCGGGAATAAGAGAAAAGCTTGATATTAAAAATGTCAATGCTGTGGAAGGAAAAGACATTGAAGGAAAGTTTGATGTTATATTTGTCTGCGTAAAAAGCTATTCTCTTGATGAAATTGTTCCGGTTATCGAAAAGGCAGCTTATGAAAACACTGTTGTTATACCGATACTTAATATGTTCAAAACAGGAGCTGCTCTTAAGGAAAAGCTTCCTAATGTTAAATTCCTTGAAGGCTGTATATACATAAGCGCATATATCGACGGACCGGGAAAGGTTGTACAGGTTGGCAATGTATTTAAGCTTTTCTTCGGCAATCCTTATAACGAAAATGTCAAAGCCGGTATGCTTGAAGAGATTGAAAGCGATTTAAAGAATGCCAAAATCATAGCCGGAATATCGGACGATATACTCAGGGATTCATTTAAGAAATTCACATTTATTTCTGCCTTTGCCGCAGTCGGCTCATATTTTGACGTATCAGCCGGAAGCATTCATAAGGAAGGCGAGATAAGAGAATTTTATAAATCACTTCTGAGAGAAATTATTGCCGTTGGCAAAGCTATGGGCGTTACAATGAGTCCTACACTTTTTAACGATGATATTCAGAGCATTGATAATTTCGGTCCCGATGTAAAAACTTCTCTCCAGCGTGACATTGAGGCAGGAAAAAATTCGGAGATAGATACGCTTGTTTATTCCGTTGTACGCCTTGCCAAGGAATACGGCATAGATACACCGAGCTATTCAGCAGTTGCGGCTAAATTTCAAATGTCTTAAAATTTGCAAAAGGTATGGTTAATTATATCGTACTATGCTATACTAATGTTTATTAAATTTGCAGTTTTGAGGTGGACATCAAATGGCTGAAAAAAATCATGTTACGGTCATGATAGAAGGCAGAACAATGACTATTGTGGGAACAGAGTCCCCGGAATATATGAAAAGCGTCGTTGATTACATAGAACAAAAAAACAGTGAAATCCGTTCGGGCAAAGGCAAAAAGATGAATGTTGCCATGGCATCAATTCTTACATCTATAAACGTAGCCGATGATTTCTTCAAGGAAAAACAGCATCGTGAGGAGATAGAGTCCGAGCTTGAGAACATTAAAAACGAGCTGGAAAAAACAAAGGAAGAGCTGGAAAATGCCAATAAGGAGATTGAACAGCTCAACAGGGATATTTATATACTTAAGGACGACATGAATATGCTTGCGGAAGAAAAAGCACAGGTTGAGGATCAGCTTGATGAGTACTTCGTTGCTCTTGATGCAAGCAAAAATATTTCACATAAAAACAGAAACAATAAATGATTATTAAACGGGCGGGCGTATCAACCCGTCCGTTTAGTGGTTATGGAGGAAAACTATGTCAATTACAATAAAACCGGAGCTGCTTGCGCCCTGCGGTTCGCCTGAAGCACTAAGGGCAGCTGTTATAAACGGTGCAGATGCGGTATATCTCGGAGGAAAAAAGTTCAGTGCAAGAAAATATGCCGGAAATTTCTCCGTTGAAGAACTTAGCGAAGCTTGTGATTACTGTCATATAAGAGGTGTTAAGGTATATGTTACCGTAAACACACTTTATAAGGATTCGGAGCTTACGGAATTTATAAAATTCGTAAAGGAGCTTTATATGATCGGCGTTGATGCACTTATTGTGCAGGACGCCGGTGCAGCTAATCTTATAAAACGCTCATTTCCGGATATGAAAATAAACGCAAGCACACAGCTTACTGCAAATACTGCCGAGGATGTTTTGTTCTTGCAGAAGAACGGCTTTGATAAGGTCATATTGAGCAGAGAGCTTACGCTTGAAGAAATTAAGAACATAAGAAAAAGCACTGATGTGGATATAGAGTGCTTTGTTCACGGCGCATTATGTGTGTCATTTTCCGGCCAGTGCATAATGAGCAGTATTCTCGGCGGAAGAAGCGGAAACCGAGGCTGTTGTGCACAGCCGTGCCGTCTGCCTTATGAGCTGTATGAAAATAGGGATAAGGTATGCGACGGCTATCTTATGAGCCCAAAAGATGTTGAAACGCTGGAGATACTTCCCCAGCTTATTGAGGCAGGAATAAATTCGTTCAAGATAGAAGGACGTATGAAAAATCCGGAATATGTTGCCGGAGTTACATCTATATATCGTAAGTATATAGACCTTTATTTTGATGATCCGGAAAATTATAAAGTAGACAGAAATGATATAAAAATACTCACACAGCTTTTCAACAGAGGCGGCTTTACTAACGGATATTTCACATCGCCTTCCGGCAGTGAAATGATGAGCATTGAACGTCCCAAAGCATGGGGACTTAAAACCGGAATTGTTGACAGCTATGACGAAAAGCATGGCAGAGCCAACATAAGAACAAGGGAACCTCTTGTTCCCGGCGACGGCATAGAAATATGGACACAGACAGAACCGCATATAGGCTGCGGCATATCCAGACCGTCCAAGGCCGGAGAGGTAATAAGCATTCCGATAAAGGGAAATATATCAAAAAATGACTTTGTGTATAAAACCTTTGATAAGGCACTTATGGATTCCATGAAAAAGACCTATGAAAAGGACACACGCAAAACTAAAATATTCGGAAAGCTTAAGGCTGAAGAAGGCGAACCGCTTGTGCTTAAGCTCTGGCTTGAAAAGGGTACAAGCATTTCCGTTGAAGGCAATATTGTTCAGAAGGCGGAAAACAGACCGACAACGGAGGCAGACCTAAGAAAACAGATAAGCAAAATGGGTTCGACACCTTTCGAGCTTGTTAAGCTGGATATTATCTGCGGTTACGGAATATATGTTGATATAAAGAGCCTTAACGAGCTCAGAAGAAACGCCTGTGAGGCACTCGAAAGCTCTATATGCAAAAAGTATAAGCACTCCGAGCCGGAATTTGTTGCACTTCCGGAGGTCAGTGTAAGCGGTAACATGAAAAACAAGGCTTTAAATGTCCGCGTAAGAACAATGGACCAGTTCAACGCAGTTGTCGGCATTGACGGAATAGAGAGAATTTATTTCGATATGGGTGAGGACTTAAGCGAAAATCTTGAAAGAGCCATAAAATCCGCACATGAAAGAGAAATTAAGCTTTTTGCGGCATTCCCGAGAATATACAGGGAAAATACAGCCGATATTTATGCAGAGCTTATTACAAAGCTTAAAAACAGCATTATTGACGGTTTCCTTATTACATCGGTCGGACTTTTCGATATGGTCAAAGGCTGGGGATTTGATGCGGCAATAGATTACAACATGAATGTTTTCAACAATGAGGCTGTGGAATATTACAGACATAAGGGTGCGGACAGCATTACGATGTCTGTGGAAATGAATGTTAAGGAGCTTCAGACAGCCGCAGACGAAAGCTGTGAAATGGTTGTCTACGGCTATCTTCCGCTTATGACAACGGTTCAGTGTCCCATAGGAAATTATGTCGGCGGAAAGAAAAACGGACGCTACTGCAAGGAGCGTTACACCGACAGCGACTATGTTCTTAAGGACAGAAAAAATGTGGCATTCCCGTTGCTTACGGATTGTGAGCAGTGTGTATGCCAGATACTTAACAGCAAACCTTTGTTTACACTTAAATTTTATGATGAAATCCTTGATACACCGACAGGAAGCGTAAGACTTGATTTTACAAGGGAAACGCCGTCCGAAGCCGCCGACATAACAAGGGCATATGCGGTAATGACAAGAAATAATGGACGAGCAGATTCTTCTGTAAAATCGTTCATGGCTAAAATGGATAAAAAATCGGTGACTAAGGGACATTTCTTCAGAGGAGTTGAGTAATAGCCATATGTTTGATTTACTTGTGCTTTTGAGCAGATATGCCTTTATTGCACTTATCGGATTGTTTATATTCTTCGGACTGATATTCGTTATTGATGAACGAAAGGGTGAAGGAAAAAGACTTCCGATGGTGATTTCCGCACAGCATAAAATAATAGTTGTTATGCACATTATTGCCTATGCGATATTGTCTTGGAATGAAACAGACAAAATTGTTGATGTGCAGACAATAATAATCGGTGTGCTTGTGCTGGTATATTTTTATGTAGCAAATAAGCTCATAAAAAAATCGTATAAGCGAAGTTGTCCGTTTATATGGAACTGTATGTATTTTCTTATGGATATAAGTATGATAATGCTCCAAAGACTTAATCCTTCGCTTGCATCAAAACAGCTTGTGTGGCTTACGGCAAGTATGGTTATTATGCTTTTGATTCCGCTTATACTTAAATTAATACCTAAGCTTGAAAAATTTGAAATATTCTATTTTGTTGCGGCAATAGTGTTCATACTTCTTCCGTTTGTATCGGGAAATGAGCTTTACGGTTCACTCAACTGGATAAGCATAGGCGGAATAGGCTTCCAGCCTTCGGAAATAGTTAAATTCCTGTTTCTGCTGTACATTGCCTGTGTGTTCAGAAAGCCGCTTGATATGAAAAAGCTCGGAATAATTACCGGTTTTGCAGCATTTATTGTTATTTGTCTTGTTTTGCAGAAGGATTTGGGCGGAGCACTTATATTCTTCACAACGTATATGCTCCTGTTGTACATAACGACAAGCAATATACTTCTGCTTCTCGGAGGAGTCGGCTGTATGGGACTGGCATCGGCTGTTGCATATAAGCTTTTTTCGCACGTAAGAGTCCGTGTAAAAACATGGCTTGATCCTTGGAGCGATGCAGGAAATACAGGCTACCAGATAACTCAGTCATTGTTTGCCATAACAACATGGGGCTTTCTGGGCAGCGGACTTACAAGAGGTATGCCTACAAAAATTCCCGTTGTCGAAAGAGATATGATATTCTCGGCAATATGCGAAGAATTCGGATGTATATTTGCGATGGGTCTTGTATGCATTTATGTTCTTATGTTCATAAGAGGAATGCTCATTGCGGTAAGGTCAAAAAGAAGATTTTACAGTATACTTTCAGCCGGAATAGTAATAATGTTCTCCTTCCAGACCTTTATCATTATCGGCGGAGTAATAAAGCTTATTCCGCTTACAGGCGTTACATTGCCTTTTGTTAGCTATGGCGGCAGCTCGATACTTGTCAGCAGTATATTGATGGGACTTCTCCAGTGGAGCAACCAGATGTCGTTGCTTAAGGATAAGAACGGTGATGAGCATGATAATACGGCAGAGCTTGATACATATTATGTTCTGAACAACGGCAATGGAAAAATATCACTCAGCAAGAAAAATTCTGAAAAGCATTATGCGAAAACAACTGTCGCAAAGAGTAGCCCCTCGGCAGACAGACCAACGGTCAAAAAAGTATCTGCTGCAAATAAAACAAAGCGGCTTATGTACAGAAGAGATAAAAGAGATAAATAGTGACAACAGTATTTTGACTTAATGCAAAATGGAGTGACAGATATGCAAAATGGAATGAAAATAAGTATGAAGCGTGTGTTCTGGCTTCTTGTTGTTCTGTTTGTTATGATTCTTGGCAAGCTGTTCAAAACTGTTGCCTATGACAGACAGATGATAGCCTCCAGCAGCTATAACTCAAGGCTTGGATATGACAGCGGAGATTTTAAGCGAGGAACAATATACGATGTCGATGGTAATGTTATGGCAGAGAGCGTTAAGGACGGCGATAGATACAAACGTCAGTATCCTTACGGAAGAGCCGCCGCACATATAACCGGATATACCGGAAGCGGTGCAGTCGGAATAGAGGCTGCGGAAAACTTCACACTTCTGGGATTGAATAACGAAATAAGCCAGAGAGCGGAAAATATACTGCATGGTGTCGAAATGCAGGGAAATGATGTTCATTTGACAGTCGATATGGATATTCAGCAGCTTGCCTATGAACTTCTCGGAAACAATAAAGGAGCGGCTGTTGTTATGAATCCGACAACAGGCGCAATAATCGCTATGGCATCTACTCCGGCGTATAATCCCAATACGGTAAATGCTGATTGGAATGAGCTGGCAAATGACAGCAGCAGTCCTATGCTCAACAGAGCAACACAGGGATTGTATCCGCCGGGATCTACATTTAAAATAGTTACTGCACTGGCGGCTATGAGAAATATGGCGAATATAGATGATTTCACCTTTGACTGCGAAGGCGAGGTGGAAATAGGCAACAGCGTTATACATTGCTATAACAGCAGAGCTCATGGCAGACTTAATATTGATGATGCAATGGCGGTTTCCTGTAACTCAACATTTGCAACTTTGGGAAAAACGATAGGAGCGGCAAAGCTCAGGGAAACAGCAGACAACCTTAATGCGAATTCGGCGATAACTCTCGAGGTTCCGCTTTCGCAAAGCTCGGTTTCGCTTTCGAGATTTTCGAGCGACAGTGAACTTGCCGAAACATCAATCGGACAGGGAAAAACAGTGGTTACACCGCTTTATATGGCAATGCTGATTTCCTCCGTTGCCAATGATGGACAGATGATGCAGCCATATATGGTTTCTTCGATAACGGACAGTGCCGGAAATACAGTTTCCACAACAGTACCAAAGGTTTATGATACAGTAATGACAGCACAGGAGGCAGACAGGCTGACCGAAATGCTTATACAGGTTATAAACCGAGGAACAGGAACAGCGGCACAGCTTAAAGGTTATCAGGCGGCAGGAAAAACAGGTACGGCAGAAAATGAGAATGAAAACGATCATAGCTGGTTTGTAGGCTTTGCATCAACGGATAATCCACAGGTTGCCGTTGCGGTTATTCTTGAAAACGTAAGCGGAAACGAAAGAGCAACGCCTATCGGTGCAAGACTAATGCAGGCTGTTCTTGACAAACAGAATGCCGGAAAGATTGATAATAACAATTATAATTATCAGGCACAGCCGGTAACACCGGAAGAAAACAAAAACGACGAAATTAACAGCGATACCGAAATAATCGAAAATACAGAAACACCGGACGATGATTATGTAATAGGTTCCGACAACACAGACGGTTCAACAGACGGAACATCAAACGGAAATAATAATGAAAACGGAACGGACGGCGCACAAAACGGCAGTCCGGGAACAAACGACGGCTCTTCCGGCGATAATAATACAGGCGGAGGAACTACCGAAACACCGACAATAGGCGGATCGGATAATAATACTGAGGGCGGTAATACCGCCCCCGGTTTGTATAAGGACAATGAAGGACATAGACTTGAGCTTGTCAATAAATAACGTATGGAAATAAGATTATATTTCTGTACGTTTTTTATTTTTTATGAATAATATGTATTGGTTCTGCATATTCCGTAAAGCTTAATATTGTCTAAAAATTTATGCTATATGTTGAAATGAACATTAAAAAGCGGTATACTAATATCAATGGACAGATAGAATATAAACTACGGAGGTAATCGGGTGATAGAAGCAGTCAGTTGCGGAGGCGTAGTTATATGCAGATGGAAAATACTTCTTCTGTATAAAAACCAGAACGGACGCTACATGGGCTGGGTATTACCCAAAGGCACTGTTGAAGAAGGCGAAAGCTTTATGGAAACGGCATTAAGAGAGGTTAGTGAGGAATCGGGTGCAAAGGGTCATATCATTAAATACATCGGAAAAACGCAGTATGTTTTCCGGGGAAGCGATGATATGGTTAATAAATCAGTGCATTGGTATCTTATGTCGGCAGACTCTTTTTACTGTAAGCCACAAAGCGAGGAATTTTTTGCAGATGCAGGGTTTTACAAGTTCCACGAGGCATATCATCTTTTAAAATTTAATGATGAAAGACAGATGCTCAAGCGTGCTTTTCTTGAATACGCCGATATAAAAAAGGCAGAGGGCATTATGCCAAGAAATGTAATTTTAAAGGGCTATAATTAAACCCTAAGAATATTAAAATGAAGGGAGAAATCATTATGAGAGGTTTTGAAAATTTTACGCCGTCAGATATTAAGGCTTATGTTGCAGCTATGAAGGAAGAAGAAAACAGAGGCAAGCTTATAACAATTATTGCTATCGGTGCTGTAATTATCGGACTTCTTACCGTAGGAATCGTATATCTCATCAAGAACAAAAACAATGATGATGAATACGATGAGTGGGACGACTGGGATGATGACAACGACTCTGACGAATATGAGGAAGATGCAGACGGAGAATGCTGCTGCACAGATAAGGACGTAGATAAGAGCGTTAAAGTTGAGCCTATTGACAAATAATTTAGCTTAGCTAAATGAGCCGTGGTAAAAGCCACGGCTTATACTTTTTTATAGCACTGTAGAAATATCGACAGAAGGTGTTTGACATGAATGACAAGACAGAATTTTCTATAAAAGACTATATTCCGGTAATAATTATGGGCGTCTGCATAATAGCGGCGGCAATATTTATTTTTGTAAACGGAATAAGCATAAATGATATAAGCAGATTTATAACGGAAAATGAAAAACAGGCGATTGTTATTATTATAGGTCTGTTTGCGCTTAAGGGCGTTTGTGCCGTAATATGGTACAGCGGCCTTGTTGCGGCAAGCGGTTTTGTATTCGGTTTTTATGACGGAATTATAGTCAATTCCATAGGTACGCTTATATGCTTGAGTGTGTCATATATTATGGGATATTTTACAAAAGCCAATCCTATAAATTCAATAGCAAAGAAGAATAAAAAGATAGCTAAATATGTGGATAAATGTACAAGCAGTTCGTTTCTGGTTTCTTATCTGCTTCACGCTATGGGCTTGTCCACAGAGGCGTTGGGAATGATTTTCGGCTTTATGAAAATGCCGTATTTTAAATATCTTTTCAGCAGCTTTATTGCAATGCTCCCGACAATGATATGTATAACGGTTTTTGGCGGAGAGCCGAGCCTTACATCTCCGGCGTTCTGGATAGCGGTCGGAATAAAGATAATAGTTTTTGCAGCGGCATATTTCAAAAATCATAAATTGGCTGTTGAACATTAATATTAAGCAATTTCGGAGGAAAAATGGAAAATAAAGAATTTCTCGGCACGGAAAAGGTCAGTAAGCTTTTTGTTAAGCTTGCTGTACCGACAGTAGTTGCACAGCTTGTCAATTTACTTTACAATATGGTTGACAGGATATATATTGGTCATATGAAGGATATAGGCTCGCTTGCGCTTACGGGCGTAGGAGTTTGTATGCCTGTTATTATGATAATATCTGCCTTTGCCTGTCTTATCGGTATGGGCGGAGCACCGCAGGTATCAATAAGCCTCGGTAAGGGTGAGCATGAAAGGGCAGAAAGAATTATGAACTGCTGTTTTATGTTTCTTATATTGATAAGCGTTATATTGACTGTGTTTTTGAGAATATTCGGTGATAGACTTCTTCTCCTTTTCGGAGCCAGTGAAAACACAATTCCGTATGCTTCGGCATATATGAATATTTATGTTCTCGGAACGCTGTTTGTACAGCTTTCGCTTGGCATGAATATGTTTATAACCTGTCAGGGCTTTACGAAAATAAGCATGCTTTCGGTCATAATCGGTGCGGTTATGAACATAATACTTGATCCTATATTCATTTTCGGATTTGATATGGGCGTGCGTGGAGCGGCAATGGCAACCATAGTTTCACAGGCGGTTTCCGCTGTGTGGATAATAAGATTTTTGTTTGGCAAAAAGACAGGAATTAAGCTCCAAAAACGATTTTTTAAATTCGACTTTAAGCTTATACTTCCGTGTATGGCATTGGGTGTATCGCCGTTTATTATGCAGTCAACGGAAAGTATACTTAATATATGTTTTAATTCATCACTGCTTAAATACGGCGGAGATATTGCGGTCGGAGCAATGACAATATTGTCAACGCTTATGCAGTTTTCGCTTCTTCCGCTTCAGGGAATGAGCCAGGGAGCACAGCCGATAACCAGCTATAACCTTGGTGCCGGAAAACCGGAAAGAGTTAAACAGTCGGTTATGCTGCTGCTTAAGGTGTGCTTTGCGTATTCAATGCTTTTCTGGATAACGCTTATGCTGTTTCCGACATTTTATGTAAAGCTCTTTAACTCAAATGCGGAGCTTGTTACATATACTCAGTGGGCAATGCGTATTTATTTTGCGGTACTCGGAATATTCGGTGTGCAGATTGCCTGTCAGCAGTCGTTTATTGCTCTCGGCAATGCAAAATAATCTGTGTTCCTTGCACTTTTGAGAAAGGTAATACTTCTTATTCCGCTGATTTATATATTACCGCATTTTCTTGAAAATAAAGCCTTTGCGGTGTATCTTGCCGAGCCGGTAGCAGATATTATTGCGGTTTCAACAACGTCGGTGATGTTTTATAAATATTTTAAAAAGGTTCTTAACAATATGCAGAAGAAAAACAACTGATTTTAACAGGGGGAGTTGTTATGGGGCAGCCGTTTGGAACAATGGATACAAGAACAAGACTTATTTTATACGGACTCAGGTATATGGCGGAAAATGGAACGGATAATATTTCACTAAGAAAAATTGCCGCCGAATGTGGAGTGTCATGTGCCGCACCGTATAAGCATTTTGAGGATAAGGACGATTTTATTGCCGCAATAATACAGTATGTGGCAGATAAATGGACGGAAATTGCCAACGGAATAATAAATGAATATCCCGATGATATGCGTAAACAGCTTGTGGAGATAAGCATGGCGTATATAGACTTTCTTGTAAAATATCCTTATTTCCGTTCTGTTATAATGGCCGGATTTGAAAGCAAAAACGATGAAATAGAGGCTCAGAAGAAGATCAGTCCTGTATCAAGCGGTATTATAAAAGAATATATCAAGAAGTATAACATAGACGAAAAAACATGTATGGAGAGAATGTTCTTGATACGTTCAATGATATATGGAGCGGCTCTTATGATAGATAACGGACAGCTTGAATATAATGATGCTGTAAAAGAAATGATAAGGAATCTGCTCGACAAGGCGGTTTCAATGGATATTTGTGATTGATTTGCGAAAGGAGATCTGCTATGCGTAATAATTCACCGAATAATAGGAAAAATGGGATATACATAATTATTGCATGTGTACTTTTGTGGAACGGAATTCCGATGCTGATAAGTGCAATCACCTTCCTAAACAGAGAATATATGAATTCCGGTATTTCGCTTAGTATGCTTTGTATATCCGTTATCTTAGTATTGACAGGAATCAGATGTATATTCAAAGCAAAGAACAATTCGAGAGAGTCAAAACAAGAACGCTTTGATTACAATACAAATACTAAAAAATCAAATATAAACAATACAAAGCAGTTTAAGACAAAAAGCTTCAGCACAAAGCCTTTTGAAACAAGATATAAAAGTCCGACTAAGCAAGCAAAGAGAAAATATTCGGAAGGGGATAATTTCTTTGAGCTTGAGTCTAAGTACGAAAAAAGCTGGCTTGACAAAGAACGAGAGGCAGAAAACAAGAGAATTGCAAGACAGAAATCAACGGGTGAGTTCTGATGTTCATTGATTTAAAGAGGATTTTAAGATGGATTTATTTGAATATAATATGTCACAGCAGTTCAATACAAAGGCTCCGCTTGCAGCAAGAATGCGACCGGAAAGCCTTGAGGACTATGTTGGCCAGGAGCATATAATCGGCAAAGGGAAAATGCTCTATAACGTAATAAAAGCGGACAGACTCGGTTCGATAATACTTTACGGGCCTCCCGGAACGGGCAAAACAACGCTTGCAAAGGTGATAGCAAACAGCACAAAGCGTAAGTTTGTACAGCTCAATGCGACAACTTCGGGAATAAAGGATATAAAGGAAACTGTGCAGAAGGCTAAAGAAAATGCCGGTATGTATAATGTCGGCACAATATTGTTTATCGACGAAATTCATAGATTTAATAAAGCACAGCAGGATGCACTTCTTCCGCATGTGGAAAACGGAACGGTCACGCTGATAGGTGCTACAACGGAAAATCCGTATTTTGAGGTAAACAGGGCTTTGGTTTCACGTTCCTATGTATTTGAGCTTAAGCCGCTTACACAGGAGAATATAAAGGAGCTTATACTTCGTGCAATAACCGATAAGGAAAAGGGCTTCGGAAATATGAATATAAATATTTCCGATGAAGCAGTGACGTTTATTGCGGATATATCAAACGGAGATGCGAGAAGAGCATTGAACGCCGTTGAGCTTGCGGTTCTGTCGTCTGAAGAGGACGAAAACGGAGCAATAAATATAAATATAGATATGGCACAGGAATGTATACAGCAGAGAGCGCTTAATTATGATAAGGACGGAGATAATCATTATGATACTATTTCCGCTTTCATAAAGAGCATGAGAGGATCCGATCCCGATGCGGCATTATATTACCTTGCAAAAATGCTTTATGCCGGAGAAGATATTAAGTTCATTGCAAGACGAATTGTAATTTGTGCATCTGAGGACGTAGGCAATGCCGATCCGCATGCTTTGCAGGTGGCTGTTTCGGCGGCAGAGGCGGTAAATATGATAGGTATGCCGGAAAGCCGGATAATATTGGCACAGGCCGTAACCTATGTTGCCTGTGCTCCGAAGAGCAATGCCTCATATATGGGCATTGATGCGGCTTTAAATGATGTTAAAAATATAACCGTAAAGGGCGTTCCTGCACATTTGAGAGATTCGCATTACAGCGGAGCGGCAAAGCTTGAGCATGGAGTAGGCTCTAAATATGCACATGATTATCCGGGACATTATGTTAAACAGCAGTATCTTCCCGATGAGCTTGTCGGAAAGATATATTATCAGCCGACAGAAAACGGCATAGAAAAGAAAATAAGCGAATCATTGAGAAGGCTCAGAGGAAAATAACGGAGGAAATATGGAAAATAATCAGAATAACGGACAGCCTGTTCATAAAAGGCGTGTAAGATACAGCGGAACTCACCCAAAGAAATTTGAGGAGAAATATAAAGAGCTTAATCCGGAAAAATATGCCGATACGATAGAAAAGGTAATAAGCAAGGGCAGTACACCGGCAGGTATGCACATATCCATTATGGTTAAGGAAATACTTGATTTTCTGGAAATAAAGCCGGGACAGCATGGATTGGACGCAACTCTCGGATATGGCGGACATACTGAGCAGATGCTGAAGTGTCTTAACGGAGAAGGACATATATATGGACTGGACGTTGATCCGATAGAGATAGTCAAAACCGAAAGCCGTCTTAGAAAGCTCGGCTATGATGAAAGCATATTGACTGTATGTCCGGTAAATTTTGCCGATATAGATAAGGTTTCGGAAAAATACGGTAAGTTTGATTTTGTTCTTGCCGATCTGGGCGTATCGTCCATGCAGATAGATAATCCGGAAAGAGGCTTTTCTTATAAAGCAGACGGGCCGTTAGATTTAAGATTAAATCCCAATAAGGGTGTTTCTGCGGCAGAAAGACTTAAGGAGATAACAAAGGACGAGTTTGAAGGAATGCTTGTCGAAAATTCCGATGAGCCTTATGCGGCAGAAATAGCAAGGGCAGTTTTTTCAAAAATGAAAAAAGGCGGAAGGATAGAAACAACATCGGATTTAAGACAGATAATTGAAGATACGCTTGAATTTGTTCCAAAGGCAGAGCGTAAAGAGGCTGTTAAAAAATCTTGTATGAGAGTTTTTCAGGCATTGAGAATAGATGTAAACAGCGAATTTGAGGTGCTTGAGCAGTTTATGGAAAAGCTTCCGTATGTTATGAACAGCGGCGGAAGAATAGCTGTGCTTACATTCCATTCCGGTGAGGACAGACTGGTTAAAAAAGCCTTTAAACGAATTAAGAAAGAGGGACTGTATTCGGATATATCCGAGGACGTAATTAGACCGAGTGCAGAGGAATGCAGAAGAAACGGACGAGCCCGTTCAACAAAAATGAGATGGGCAATAAAAGCATAAATAAAACAAAGCGGCGGACTTGTAATCCGTCGCTTTGTGCGTTTACTGCTCCATTTGTTTGCCTAAAAAGCCTGCGGCCGTCTGTGCAAGCTTTCCTTCAACCTCGCCCATTTTTTTGTCCGGAGAAAGAAATACGACCGCACCGAGAGCGTCACCTTCGCATATTATCGGCGTAATAAGCTGATAATTATAGCTGTCGGCGGCTGAATTTTCGTCAAGTACAGGTATAAAGCTGCTTTCGTTTTTTGATGCAACGAGAGTGCTTCGTGCATTTATACATTTTTCCATTTCACTACTGATATGCTTTTCGTAGAAATCCTTTTTCGAACCTCCGGAAACGGCTATTATCTGGTCCTTGTCTACAATGCAGGTAACATGGCCTGCCGTCTGTGCAAGTGATTCGGCGTATTCTCTTGCAAAGGCACTGAGTTCGCCTATGGGTGAGTATTTTTTTAATATAATACCACCTTCCGAATCGGTGTATATTTCAAGCGGATCGCCTTCGCGTATCCGTAATGTTCGGCGGATTTCCTTTGGAATGACAACTCTTCCGAGATCGTCTATGCGTCTGACTATTCCGGTAGCTTTCATATATAAAATTCCTCCTGTTTCTATATTATTATCTATATTTTATGCTGTATTACGATGTATAAATAGTATGTGGAAACGGAGAAGAATTATACGCAAAAGACAGAATTATGACGATAAGGAAATATTGATTAAAAAATTAAGAGTAATTGATTTTGTAAATTTGCAAAAAGGTGCAAATAATAAGTGTGAAAAAGTGCGTGTAGGTGCAAATTATTAAAAGCACAGCCTTCGACATTATATACGTTGGCTGTGCTTTTTAATTCAAACAAAATTATTTTTCAGCCAATTCTTCGATTAACGGTTTTATATGTTTATAGACCGTTTCAAAAAACAGCTTATATCCGAGAGTGCTTATATGCACGCCATCCCACTGGAGAAGGGGAGCAAGGTCGCCCTTTGCGGCACCGTTGAAGGCCTTGTTCATGTCGATAAGCATAAGGCCGTACTCTTCGGCTTTTCTCTTTATTATATCGCAGTATGTATTGAGTACGGAATTTTCGATAAACGGCATTCCGTCGTCCTCAATAACCGGCGGCGGAGTCAGAAGAATAAGCTGTGATCCCGAATCCTGTACGGCATTTATTATTTTGTCATAATTAAATTCAAATTCCTCAATGCCTCTGTGCTGATAATCGCTGAAAGCACAGTCGTTTGAACCGAAAAGCATTATGACAAGCTGTGGATTGTAATGCAGAACATCACCTTCAAGGCGCCTTAAGCCTTCTCTTGAGGTTTCACCGTTTTCACCTTTGTTTTTTACGGTTATGTCCATCTGTGGAAAATCCTCTTTGAGCTGTTTTCTTAAAAGAGAAACATAATCCGTTCCGTAATCCGCACAATATCCATAGGTTATGCTGTCACCGAAACATACGATTGTCGCTTCCTTCATATAGCTTACGCCTCCCTGAGTGTGTCAAAAAGCTTGTAAAAGCCGGGAAAAGAAATGTTTGAGCATTCCGAATCAAGTATTGTTGTGCTTCCTTCTGCCGCAAGTGCCGCAACGGCAACGCTCATGGCAATTCGGTGGTCGTCGTAGCTGTTGCATTCCGCACCGTGAAGTTTGTGAACACCTTTTATAATCATTCCGTCATCGGTAGGAGTTATTTCAGCACCCATTCGGTTGAGTTCTGCTGTTGTGGTTTCAATACGGTTGGATTCCTTTACCTTGAGCTCTTCCGCATCGGCTATTATTGTTTCGCCTTCGGCAAAGCATGCCGCAACGGCGATAATAGGAATTTCGTCTATAAGCTTGGGAATAATGTCGCCTTTTATTACCGTACCGTGAAGTCTGCTTGTTCTTGCAACTATATCGGCAATAGGCTCACCGCATACGATACGCTCGTTTTTCAGTTCAATATCCGCACCCATATCAAGAAGGGCGGTTATTATGCCGATTCTTGTGGGATTAATACCGACATTGAGAACAGTTACTTCGGAATTCGGACATATAAGAGCCGCAACGATAAAATATGCGGCAGAGGATATGTCGGCCGGAACAGAAATATCTCTCGCTGTGAGCTCTTCAACGGGATTAACCGTTATTGTGTTTCCTTCTGTCTTTATGTCTGCACCGAGATAGTTGAGCATTATTTCGGTATGGTTTCTTGTTGCCTCCGGCTCCGTTATTGTCGTAGGGCCGTCGGCATACATTCCGGCAAGAATAATTGCACTTTTTACCTGTGCACTTGCTACGGGAAGCGTGTAGTTTATTCCATGAAGTTTACAGCCTTCAATGTCAAGAGGAGCTGTAAGCTTTTCATTTTTTGACGTTATTTTTCCGCCCATAAGCTTTATGGGATCGGCAACTCTGCCCATGGGACGTTTCTGTATTGATGCGTCGCCGGTAACATGGCTGTTAAATGGCTGTGCGGAAAGAAGTCCGCTCATAAGACGGAGAGTTGTTCCGCTGTTTCCGACATCAAGCGTTTCGGTAGGAGCTGTAAGACCATGCAGTCCTTTTCCGTGAATAGTCACATTTGTGCCGTCAACCTCTATGTCAATGCCGAGCTTTTTAAAACAGCTTATTGTGGAAAGACAGTCTGCTCCTGTGAGAAAGCCGGTTACGTGCGTTGTGCCTTTGGCGATTGAGCCGAGCATAACAGAACGGTGCGAAACCGATTTATCTCCGGGAACAACAACTGTTCCGTTAAGGCTTTTTGCCGGGTTTATTACTGTATTCATTAGATCAATCCTTTACGGTTACTTCATAATTCATATCTCTCAGAAGCTGGACGCTTTTCATTCTGTCCTCTTCCGAGTCAAAGGCAAAGTTAAGAACACCGCTGTTGCTTTCGCGATTATTTACGATTCCCATGTTTTTGATGTTGATTCCATGGCTGGAGAAGAGAACCGTAATAATTGCGATTGAACCGGGACGGTCGAGTACGTCAACATCAATTTCGTAACGTCTTACAAATGCCTTTGGTGTCGTTGTGTTGAAGGTATTTCTGTACTGCTGTGCATTTAAGAAATAATTGTATACATAGTCAGTATTGTCATTCATAATGTTGCTTCTTATGTCGTTTATAACCTCGCTGAAGGAATCAAGAACGGATATAATATCCTCCTTGTTTTCAAAGGTTATGCTTTCCCACATATCGGCACTTGAAGATGCGATTCTTGTTATGTCCTTAAAGCCGCCTGCCGCAAGAAGGTGCATATATTCCTTATCTGAATCGAGCTTTTTAACATTGTTTACAAGAGCCGCCGCTATTATGTGCGGAACATGGCTGATTGATGCAACGGCATAATCGTGCTCATATGGTGATATTATAACAGGTATTGCACCTATTTTTGTTACTGTTTCTTTAAATTCGGCAGTTTTTTCTTCGGGAACATTTTCGCCGGGAGCAATTATATAGTAGGCATTTTCAAACAAATGCTCCTTTGACGCATTGTATCTGAAACGCTCCGAGCCGGCCATAGGGTGTCCGCCTATGTATGTTATCGAATCGCCGAGTGTTTTCATTTTATCATAAAGATGGCCCTTTGTTGAGCCTACATCGCTTATTACGCAGTCTTTTCCGACTATTGGAATAAGCTGTTTTGCATAATCAAATATTTTATCGACAGGTGTGCATATGAACACAATGTCACAGCCTTTGAACATATCGGTTATGCTTAAAGCATAAGCATCAATCACGCCTTCGCTTTTGGCGGTTATAAGAACGTCCTCGCTTCTGTTGAAGGCAACGATTTCTTTTACACCACAGCGGTTTCTGAGTGCTTTGCAAAGCGAACCGCCAATAAGCCCAAGACCGATAATACCGACTTTAGAGTACATTAAAACTTCCTCCCTGTAAGCTCAACAAACGGACGAAGCTCGTCTGTGAGTTTTTTGAAATCTTCCGGATTAAGGCTCTGAGGGCCGTCCGAAAGTGCCTTTTCGGGGCATGGATGAACCTCGATAATAAGTCCGTCAACACCGATTGCGGCAGCGGCCTTGCTTAAAGGAGAAATATATTCTCTTACGCCGGCGGCATGGCTGGGATCGATGAATATAGGAAGATGTGTTTTGCTTCTTAAAACGGGAACAGCACTTATATCAAGTGTGTTTCTTGTGCTTGTTTCAAATGTACGAATACCTCTTTCGCAGAGAATAACATTTTCGTTGCCTTCGCTCATAATATACTCAGCCGCATTAAGCCATTCGTCGATTGTTGCCGAAAGACCTCTTTTGAGCATTACGGGCTGTTTAACCTTTCCGGCTTCCTTAAGAAGCTCGAAGTTCTGCATATTTCTTGCACCGATCTGGAGAATATCAACATAGTTTACAGCCGCCTCAAGAGCTTTAAGGCTTGTAACCTCTGTTATTGTTTTAAGTCCGGTTTCCTTTCCGACTTCGTTCATTATTTTAAGACCTTCCTCTTCAAGTCCCTGGAAAGAATAGGGCGAAGTACGGGGTTTGTATGCACCGCCTCTTAAAACCTTTGCACCGCCGGCTTTTGCGGCAAGGGCGGATTCAAAAAGCTGGTCACGGCTTTCTATTGCACATGGGCCTGCCATAACAACAAAGTTGTCACCGCCGATTTTAAGTCCGTCAACATCAATAATAGTCTGCTCTGTTTTGAATTTCTTGTTTGCGAGCTTATATGATTCACTTACAGGGATAATACGGTCAACATCGGGGAAAAGCTCCGGATTTTTTTCGAGAAGCTTTCTTTTGTCGCCGACAACGCCGATAAGAGTTGTTCCTTCACCTCTTGAAAGATGGGCTGTAAGTCCGAGATCTTCAATAGTTTTGATAACATTTCCGAGATTATCTTCGGAAAAGTGCGGTTTCATTACAATAATCATTTTGTTTTCCTCCTTGATGATAATTCACTGCTTACTATCATAGACCAAAAGTATAAGAAAATCAATAATTATTTTTAGAATGCAAAGTGCTAAAGTGAATAAAGCATACTTTATTGCCCATTGGTAATTTTTAAAAAATATTTTGCGGCTTTACAAGTCGCAAGGGTGTATTGCGAGGGAGGAAGCTCTTAAATTGCTAATCTTCGCAGGAATACTACTCGGTTTTAACGCAATTTTGAAAATACAAAATCGAAATTTTGTAGCTAATTTCCGATTAGCCAAGGGGGTAACGGGGGACGGGAGTCCACCGTTTCGTGGATCGAGCACGTCGAAATTGCTCGCCGCTTTGGTACTTTCTCGGCGGAAAGTACATACTCCCACACTTGAAGAGTGTGAAGCTTTGGTTTTAAAGGTTTAACCTTTTATAAAAATCTATAGCATTTTGAAAATTTTGTTTGAACTATAAAATTCGGAATTTTAGGCATTTTGTCAGCTAATTAAGAAGTATTTAAAGCATTTATTTTTAATTATCAAAATAGTATGTCTTAAGAACGGAGGATGGACAATGCTTAAGAATACGGTTTTGGATTGCTTTGGAGAAAAAATGCGGAAAATACTCGGTGGATATGATTGGAGGAATATAAACGAAATAAGAGTGCGTGCGGAAAGACCGGTTATTTTGAAAAGCGGCAATAACGAATATTTTGTCAATAATGACGGACAGGCTGTTTTTGAGCCGCAGAAGGGCTACATAGCTGAGCACAGCGACTTGGAGCAGATGGTCAATATGATAAGTGATTATTCGCTTTATTCGGTTCAGGAACAGCTGAGAAAGGGCTTTATAACCGTAAGAGGAGGCCACAGAGCCGCTTTTGCCGGAAGCTATGCAGTTGAAAACGGACAGGTCTGCACAGTTAAAAACATAGGTAGTATAAACATAAGAATAGCCGGAGAAATAAAAAATTGTGCGGACGATGTGCTGAGATTTTTCGGCAGAGGTGTTTTGAAAAATATGCTGATAATTTCACCGGTATGCGGAGGAAAAACAACACTTCTCAGAGATATGGCAAGACAGCTTTCCGAAGACGGAGCAACCGTAGGAATAGCGGACGAAAGAGGAGAGATTGCCGCCTGCTATATGGGCGTTCCTCAGCTTGACGTCGGCATAAGAACCGATGTAATAGACGGCTGTCCCAAAGCTGACGCAATTTCGATGCTTATACGAACAATGTCACCGGAGCTTATATGTGCCGATGAAATAGGAGCGGAAGAGGATTTTTCGGCAATGAGAGAGGCGGCTCTTAGCGGTGCGTTTGTAATATGTACGGCTCACGGAAGAGATGAGGAGGACATATATAAAAAATTCGGCTATCAGAGAATTGCCGAAATATTCGACAGGCTTATAGTGCTTGAAGGCAGAAACAATATAGGAAAAATAAAGCATATAGCAAACGGAAGAGGTGAAAAAATATGCTTATAAAAGCAATAGGTGCATTTATAGTGTTCTTTTCCTGTGCGGCCTGCGGTCTGTATTTATCGCTAAAGGACAGATTTCGTGCTGAAGAGCTGAAGGAGATGAAAAGAGGACTTATGCTGTTGAAAAGCAGTATAGGTTATTCCTCAAAGCCGCTTTATGAGGCAATGATAGATATAAGCGAAAAAACGGAAAATACCGTATCGGAAATATTTGAGGATACCGGCAGATTGCTAAAAGCACGAAAGGCGTCCTCCGTAGGCGAGGCATGGCGAAAAACAATATCGGACAGGCGTTCAAGAACATATTTTACCAAAAACGATACGGAGATGTTTTCTGCTTTTGCGGATATACTCGGTGGAGATGACAGCAAATGCCAAATAGAAAATATTGATTCGGTAATTGATTACATAGATAAAAAGGCAGAGGAGCTTATGAGAAAAAACAATAAGGACGCAAGGCTTTTCAGAAGTGCCGGAGTGCTCGGCGGAATACTTATTGTTGTTGTGCTTTTCTGATAAATACGGAGGTGCTATATGGATATAAATATTGTTTTCAGAATAGCCGCAGTCGGCATACTTGTTGCGGTGCTGAATCAAGTGCTCGTGCGTGCCGGAAGGGACGATCAGGCAATGCTGACAACGCTTGCCGGACTAATTGTGGTGCTTTACTGGATAATAGGCTATATAAGCGAGCTTTTCGGAACTATACAGACGCTTTTCAGATTTTAGGGGAGATGTGGTTTGGAGGAAATCATAAGAATTACGGCAGTGGGAATTATCGGAACGATGCTTGCGGTAACACTAAAAGAGCAGAAAAAGGAATATGCACTTTTTGTAGGCATAGCAACGGGAATACTTATTTTATATATGCTCATGGACAGCATATTAAAAATAAGGAATTTGTTTGAAAAGGCAGTAAATGAGGCAGGTCTGAACAGCGTTTATATGGTGATACTGATTAAGGTAATTGTTATTGCGTATATATGCGAATTTGCTGTCAGATTTTCCGAGGACGCCGGAGAAAAGGCGATTGGTGCAAAAATAGAGCTTGCCGGAAGAATACTTATTCTGGCTGTGTCGCTTCCGATTATAGAAAATCTTTTTAATATGATACTTAACCTTTCTTTTTGAGGTGGGATAAATGGCGTTAATTACAAAAAAGCTGTATATAGCCTTTATAGTGCTTATTTTTTGCTTCGGCTTTGCACAAAGGGCATATGCGGCAGAAACGACAATAGAGAGTGTTGCGGACATGTTCGGACTTGAAGAAATAGATTCGGAGCTTTCGGATATAGCCGGAGATGCCGGAGCGGATAATTTCAGCATAAAGGATATTGTTCTGGATATGCTTGCCGGAAACAGTGCTTACGGAATAAAGGATTTGTTAAAAACCATTGTCAGAACTGCATTGGGCAGTGTTTCCAATGTTCTGTATTCAATGAGAAAAATAGTTATCATAATCATACTTTCGGCATTGCTTGAAATACTCTGCGAATCATTCACATCGTCCTCGGTCAGCAAAATAGGACAGTATGTATGCTCGTCGGTTCTTATTGTGACTATTATGCAGTCCTTTGCACAGGCGGCGTCAACTTCCGAAAGGGCTGTGGAAAACATAACCTCGGTTACGGAAACATTACAGCCGTTATATATGTTGATTATGACCGCAACCGGAAGGGCGGCAAAGATGACTGCGGCTGTTCCTGTGCTTTATGCCTCATCATCAATACTTACATACGGAGCGAAAAACGTAATAATTCCGGGAGTGCTTATGGCGGCACTTATTACATTTATAAACAGCCTTTCGGAAAAGGATATACTTATGCAGTTTGCGGAGCTGATAAGCTCGCTTTGCAAATGGGGTGTAAAAATATATGCCGGAATATTTGTATTTCTTATGTCAGTAATAAAAATAGGTACTCCGTCAACGGCACTTATAGCCGGAAAATCAATAAAAACGGCGGCAGAGGCAGTTCCGGTTGTCGGCAGCCTTATGGCGTCTGCGGCAGAAACGGCGGCAATGCTCACCTATGCAACGGGAAACGCCGTAACGGCGGCAATAATGATTTTCATTGCGGTTATAAGCATAGCTCCGGTTATACGGCTTGCGGCGATAATGCTTATTTACAAAGCTGTTGCGGCACTTACAGAGCCGATAGCGTCAAAAAGAATAGTCAAGTGTCTGAACAGTGCGGCAGACTATACCGGAATATTAATGGGACTGGTGTTTTCGGCAGAAATAATGTTCATAATAATTACCGCACTTATGCTTATGGTATAGGAGGAATGGAAGGTATGTTTCAGACTTTGGGTGCATATATAAAAAATATAGCCTTGCTTATGACGGTTGCCGTCTTTGCGGAGATGACAGCTCCGAGTGAAAATATAAAGAAATATGTGTCGGTTGTTGTCGGGCTGATAATGATATTTACGATAGTCGGAAAATTTAAAATGTTCTCGGCAGATATGCTTTCGGAGGAGGCTGTTTCGGCAAGCAGTGTAATTACCGAAAAAAATATTGAATACAGCAATGAAAATATAACCGAAAGGCTGACTGGTATAATTTATGATGAAATGAATGAAGTGGATAATAACAGCTATAAAAATGATGGTTTAGGAATAGAAGTGGAGAAAGTAGCACCATATGATAAATATACAAATGGGGAAGTGGTTGAATGAAGCTGAAGGATATGTTTGGCGGTGACAGCAAAAAAATGTTTGCCAATATAGGGGCTGCGGTTGCTTTCGGCATTGTGCTTATAATGGCAGGCGGACTTTTTAATAAAAATGACAGCGAAAGCGTTAAGGAAACCGTTGACAGCGAAATGCAGACATATGACTACACATCGGATATTGAAAGCAAAACAGAGGAGCTGTTGTCCATGGTTGACGGAGCAGGCAGAGTGCAGGTAATGATAACCTTTGCGTCCGAAGGTGAAACGGTCTATGCAGAGGAAAAGAAAAAAAGCACATCACAGATGGACGAAAATGCGGAAATAGGCGACAACAGAAAAACAGATTCGCAGACGGAGGAGAATACAATAGTTATGTCAAATAATGGTGACGGCAGCACATCACCTGTTGTTATAAAGGAAAATTCGGCAGAGGCAGCCGGAATAGTTATCATAGCGGAAGGCGGTGACGACGTAGTAGTTAAGGACTCGCTTATTCGTGCTGCACAGGCACTTTTTGATGTGCCGGCTAATAAAATAGCTGTGTTCAAAATGAAATAAAAACAGGAGGCAGAACTATGTTTGCATTAAAAAGAAATCAGATAGTTGTTACTGCTCTGGCAATTATGATTGCCGTTGCGGGCTATCTGAATTTTACGGAGGCAAAATCGGCGGAAACAAAGGCAGTCGATATTAATGAAGCAACTGATTATGAGGCATTGCTTAACGATGACGGTTCGATTTCCACTCTTGCGGATGATACCGACGGAGTTGAGCTTGCGTTGGGAGATACGGTAAACACAGATAATACGGAAAATGCAGATGGTACATATTCGGCGGCAGAGGACGACACCGGAGCGGCAATATATGTAAGCACAACGCCGGACACATATTTTGTCCAGGCAAAGCTTGACCGTGAGCAGTCCAGAGCAAGCCAGAAACAGATGCTTACCGAAATGATAAACAACGAAAATCTTGACCAGGCGAAGAAACAGGAATGTGCAGACAATCTTCTTGAAATACAGCAGAGAATTGAAAAGGAAACAGCGGCAGAGGCAATGATTGAATCAAAGGGCTTCAGCGAGGTATATGTAAGGATAGACGATAGTACCGTTGATGTGGTTGTGAATAAAAGTGAGCTTACGGATTCCGAGCTTGCACAGATAATGGATATAGTAACAAGAAAGACAGGAATGAAGGAAAGTCAGATAAGAATAAGCCCGTTGAAAAGCAGTTCAAAGGAAAACAAAAAACAGTGATATAAATTAAGCCTGAATCGAAAACGATTCAGGCTTTTGGCGTTATATATTTGTATATTTCTTCCTTCCATGCAGCTGTGAGCCTGTCCTCCGACCATGCGGCATTTGCCGGACTTGTGGATGGAAGCTTTACAGCGGCACGTTTGGTTGACGGATAGCAGTATTTCATATAGAGCTTGTGCGATGTTGCTCCGTTGCAGAAAACGGCCTTTATGTCGGCATAGGATAAAATAAGGTTTATGTCCGACGGAATTACATTTTTTATACTGCTGTCGCTTGAGCCGATTATGTCACAGGAATGTATTGTGTCCCATAAAGCAATGTCGTTTTTGAGAAGAAAGGCTTTCTTTTCCGGTATAGACATCGGTTTTTCGCATTCGAAAATGCGGCTTATAACGGACCAGAATCGGTTTCTCGGGTGTCCGTAAAAAAAGCCTTCCTCACGGGATTTTACAGATGGGAAGGAGCCTAATATAAGAATTTTTGAGTTTTCGGTATATACCGGATCAAAGGTATGTGTAAGATGCTGGTATCGGCTTTCGTCGTTCATGGTTGTACCTCGGAATATAAATATTAAAAAAGCTCTGCACAAATGCAGAGCCAAGCTAAAGATGGGACTCGAACCCACGACCTGCTGATTACGAATCAGCTGCTCTACCAACTGAGCCACTTTAGCACGAATTTTATTAAACACGCATTATATTATATTATATTTTTATTTAAAAATCAATGATTTTATTTTAAATTTCAAATTCCATTTGTGATAACTCACATAAAACATTGTATTTATTTTTACACATTGCATATATGCTTTTTATATATTTCCAGCCTTTTTGATTATTGCACAATAAATTTTATCTTATAACATTATTTTTATATAGAATATTAATAATTTTTACTTATTTTTATGCTTTGCTCCAATGTTCAACAAAATATTTTTTGAAATTAATAAAAAAGAGGATATTTATAACAAATGCAGAATATTCTAATTATAGGGTTTTACTAAAGGCTATTAAGGAGAAAAAATCAATGAAATCTTGAATTTAAAAGCTGATATATTCGGCTCACACAATAAGGAGGAATGTATATGAAAAGTTACACATCTAAAGAAATCAGAAATGTGGTTTTGCTGGGTCACAGTGGTTCAGGTAAGACAACAATAACTGAATCTTGTCTTTTTAAATCAGGTGCAACTAAGAGATTTGGCAAGGTTGACGACGGAAATACAGTCAGCGACTATGATCCAGAGGAGATTAAACGCCATGTATCAATTAATTCATCAATTCTTCCGGTTGAGTGGAAAGATGTAAAAATCAATTTCATTGATACACCGGGTTATTTTGATTTTGTCGGCGAAGAAATGCTTTCAACATATGTTGCTGATGCAGCCGTTATCGTTGTATCAGGCAAGGCAGGCGTTGAAGTAGGTACCGAAAAGGCTTGGGACTGTGTTGAAAAATTCGGTACTCCCAGAATGTTCTTTATGAACTTTATGGACGATGAAAATGCAGATTATGAAAGAGTTCTCAGTGAGCTTCGTGACCATTTCGGAAAGAGTGTTGCTCCCGTTCAGATTCCTTTCTATGAAAATGAAAAAATCCGTGGTTTCATCGACGTTATAACAAGAGAGGCCAAATATCTCGATTCGACAAAAACAAAGCTTGAGCCCGGTCCTATCCCTGAATTTATGACAGTTGAAGTTGAACACCTCAGAAAGATGATAGTTGAGGTTGCGGCAGAAAGCATTGATGAATTGCTTGATAAATATTTTGCTGATGAAGAGCTTACAATAGAAGAAATTTACAGAGGTCTTGAGGTTGGTCTTCTTAATAAGACAATCGCTCCTCTTTTCACAGGTGCGGCAAGCCAGGGACTCGGTATCATGCTCTTTATGAACTCGGTTAAAAACTTTATAGCGCCTTCCGTTGTATGCAGACCCGAGTTTGAATGCACAGACCTTACAACAGGAGAAGAAATAATAAGAAAGAACGATGAAACAGACCATTTTGCAGCTTATGTATTCAAGACAATTTCCGACCCGTATATCGGACGTCTTAACATATTCCGTGTGCTTTCCGGTGAGCTTACAAAGGATAAGGTTATCTATAATCCCGAAAAGGATACACAGGAAAAGGTTGCTCATATATATGTAATCAGAGGTAAAGAACAGATCGAGGTTGATAAGCTTTGTGCCGGCGACATCGGTGCTCTTGCAAAGCTCCAGAACACAGGAACACAGGATACACTTTGCTCAAGCGTAAATCCTGTTCAGCTCAGCAAGATTGAGCTTCCCGAGGCTGTTTATTCAAGAGCTATCGTACCTAAGGCAAAGGGCGATGATGATAAGATTGCGGCTGCACTCGTTAAAATAAGAGAAGAAGATCCTACAATCAGGGTTGAAGTAAATAAAGAAACAAAACAGACACTTATTTATGGTGTTGGTGACCAGCAGCTTGATATAGTTGTTAATAAGCTTAAAAATAAATATAAAATTGACGTTGACCTTATCGACGTTATCATACCTTACAGAGAAACAATCAAGGCTAAGGTTAAGGTACAGGGCAAATATAAGAAACAGTCCGGCGGTCATGGCCAGTTCGGTGATGTATGGATGGAATTCGAGCCTTCTGGCGATATGAGCAAGCAGTATATATTCGAAGAGAAGATATTCGGCGGTTCTGTTCCCAAGCAGTACTTCCCGGCTGTTGAAAAAGGATTACAGGAATGTGTTGCAAGCGGTGTTCTTGCCGGCTATCCCGTTGTAGGTCTTAAGGCTACACTTGTTGACGGTTCATATCACCCCGTTGACTCATCGGAAATGGCATTCAAGATGGCTACATCGGTTGCCTTCAAAGATGGTGTTTCAAAGGCTAAACCTACTATTCTTGAACCTATTGCTCATGTTGAGGTTATCGTACCTGAGAGATTTATGGGCGATATTATGGGCGATATAAACAAACGTCGTGGCAGAATATTAAGCATGGATTCAGTTGACGGCGGAAAGAAGAGTATCGTTGCCGAAATCCCTATGGCTGAAATAGCTAAATACAGCATTGACCTTCGTTCAATGACACAGGGCAGAGGTAGCTACACATATAACTTCGAACGCTATGAAGAGGCTCCGGCAGACGTTCAGCAGAAGGTTATTGCGGCAAGAGCTAAATAAAATATTGATTTTTACAGGGGAGATTACTCAATCTTCCCTGTTTTTTTGCTATTTTCTCTTGAACAGAAATGCAAAAAATGATAAAATACTATGTAATTCAAAATTTTTTTAGGGGGTAACTTTAATGTCCGGACATTCAAAGTTTGCGAATATTAAACATAAGAAAGAGAAAAACGACGCAGCAAAAGGTAAAGTATTTACTATGATCGGTCGTGAAATCGCTGTTGCTGTTAAGGCAGGCGGTCCCGATCCTAATAACAACGGTAAGCTCAGAGAGGTTATCGCAAAGGCAAAGGCAAACAATATGCCTAACGATACAATCGACAGAAGTATCAAAAAAGCTGCCGGAGCAGGCGACGGCGTTGAGTACGAAACAATAACATACGAAGGATATGGCCCTAACGGTGTTGCTGTTATCGTTGAAGTGCTTACAGACAACAGAAACAGAGCTGCCGCAAACGTAAGAAACGCTTTCACAAAGGGCGGCGGAAACATGGGAACAAGCGGCTGTGTGTCATTCATGTTCGATGAAAAAGGTCTTATCGTTATTGATAAGGAAGAGGTCGAAATGGACGAGGACGAGCTTATGATGCTTGCTGTTGAGGCAGGAGCAGAGGACTTCGGAGTTGAAGAGGACAGCTACGAAATAACAACTGCACCAGATGATTTCGAGGCAGTAAGAGAGGCTCTTGAGGCACAGAATATTCCTATGGTCAGCGCAGAAATCACAATGATTCCTCAGACATACACAGTTCTTAACAACGAAGAGGATATTAAGAAGATGAATAAGCTCCTTGATATGCTTGACGATGATGATGATGTTAAGAACGTATGGAATAACTGGGACGAATAATTAAATACTTTAATATACAACAAAAGCATGGTTCGGACGAGCCATGCTTTTGTTTATGTATACTTTTTAAAAATATCTTGATGTTCTTTCCAGAATTTTATAAAACATATTCCGAAAATATAGTTTAGGAAAGCAGATAAATAATCAATTCAGAAAATCATTTGTTAAAATGATTTTCAATAAAGTTTAGGTAAATCCTTTTTAAAGGATTTCAGGGTTTGGGACAGAGTCCCATGGTTTTAAAAAGTATATTTTTATTTTTTGAACAATCCTTTTATAAATGAAGCGGGTGTGTAGGTTCTTTCACCACCGTATTTGTGCATTGTCACATAATATGTTGTAAGCAGGAATATGTCTGCCGCCATCCATGCAATAGGATTTGAGAGACATACACCGACATAGCCTATGTATTTAACCAGTATAAACGCCGTTACCGAACGACCGGCAAGCTCTGTTACACCGGCGATAGTAGTTATTGCTGATTTGCCGATGCCCTGGAGTGTATTTCTGTAAACAAAAACAATTCCGAGCGGAACATAGAGTATGCACTGATAGAACAAAAATTCCATTGAATAGTCAATCATAGCATCCATATAAATGGCGGCTTCACCGGAGCTTCCGTTGAGGAAAAGCTTTGTAAGCTGGCGTCCGAGTCCTAAATCAAAGCCCATGCCGACAAACCAGAATATTATTATAAGCACCATTGCGGCAAATACACCATCTTTTATCCTGCCGAATTTCTTTGCGCCGTAGTTCTGTCCGGCATATGTAGCACAGGCAGTTCCTATTCCGTTGAAGGTCTGCATGGCAATGTTATCTATTTTTGTTGCGGCAGTATAGCCTGTTACAACGCCCGGCATAGTGGCATTAAGTCCGTTGAGTGCTGTCTGCTGGAATACGCAGCCGATAGCCGTTATTGAATACTGTAATGCCATAGGCAGACCGACTGCAATATGTCCCTTCAGCATTACCGGATTGAATGACCAGTCAGATTTTTTCGGTCTGAGCTTTGGATAAGCCTTGAACATATATACTACACAGACTGCACCGGAAATAAACTGGCTTGCTATTGTGGCAACGCCTGCACCTGTGTATGACATCTTAAAGCCGACTATGCAGAGAAAGTCAAGTCCTACGTTCAGCACTGCCGAAAATATAAGGCAGAAAAGGGGAGTACGGCTGTCACCGACGGCTCGCAGAGTGTTGGCGGCAATATTATACAGTATTGTTGCACCTATGCCAAAAAATATAACTATAAGGTAGTAATAAGCATAGTCGTAATATTGTTCAGGTGTTTTCATCGCTCTGAGGAGAGGTCCTGAAAGCGGAACGGCAATGGCGGTAAGAATGATAGTCATTGCTATACAAAGCTCGAAAGATGCGGCAATACTTTTTCGCATACCGTTTTCGTCTTTAGCACCGAAAAACTGGCTCGTTCTTACGGCAAAGCCTGATGTAAGACCCCACACAAGACCGAGAACAAGAAAGCTTATTGAGTTTGTACAGCCGACACCGGACATGGCATCTGACGAAACTGTATGACCAACTATTATTGTGTCTGCCATACTATATAACTGCTGGAATATATTTCCTATTATTATTGGCAGTGAAAACATAAATATCTGTTTAAACGGATTGCCTTCGGTCAAATCCAAACGCATAATATTATCCTCCTTTTAATAGGCTGTTTTATTAACGCATAGATGTTATTTTATTACTGTTATACAAAAAAATCAAGGCAAATTTGTTAAAGCTGCCTTGATAAATATAAGCCTTATTTTTCGGTCAGTCTGTTTTCCGCTGACAAAATTATTGTATCGTAATTGTCTATCTTGTAGTTAAGCCGTTCTAAGGTTGCAGTCATAAAATTGATTTTTTCTTCGAGAATACCACGCTGTTCAATAAGTATTTCCTTTCGGGCTTCTATTGTCGAATTTCCCTGTCTGAATAACGTAACATATTCAATAAGCACCTCAATCGGAAGACCGGCGGATCTCATACATTTTATAAAATCAACCCATTTGCAATCTTCGTCTGTGTAGTCCCTTATTCCGTTTTTGTTTCTGTTTACCGGCGGAATAAGTCCGATACGTTCGTAATAACGCAGTGTGTCGGCACTTATATTATATTGCTTGCTTACTTCAGCTATTGTCATTATAATCACTTCCAAATATATATTTTATATAAGAATAGCACTTGGAGTAAGGTTTAAGTCAATACTTTTAATCACAATTTATGTTTAACATCCATAACAGGCATAATAAGGTCGAGAAGAATAGCCGAAAATTTCCTTGAATGTTCATTAAGCAGCTGTAAAGCCTCTTTTCCGTTTTCGGCTTCTACGGTTTCAAATTCATCTTTAAGCAGTTTACGCAGAACGTCACGGTTGATGGAGTTATCATCTACTATAAGCACAGTTTTTTTATTAATTTTTTTCTTTTGAATTTACGCTCATTTAATCAATCCTTCATAACAAAAAGTTTTAATATGGGTTGCATTAGAAATTGGTATAACTGTCAATATGTACAGTCATAAAGTGCAACGTTTATGTAAGCCCGTTATTTTTGATGCCTTAAGACAGGCAAAGTTAATTATAAAAACCGCAGTCTATATCCTAATATATGCAAATTATAGCATAACTTGAGCGAAATTATAACGAATATAAGATACAAACCCATAATAATATTATTAATTTTTGTAAATATATGTACAAATTTGCTTATGATATGAGGTATTTATATTTCCAAAATTGTATTATAGTTAATTTTACGGAAAGGAGATAAAAATAATGAATATATTTTTCAGAAAGCATCCCGGTGTTCTTATTGTATCGGTATCGGGAGATATAGATCACCATACGGCAGAAACAATAAAGAGAATGACCGAAAGAGAGTTGTATGTTACCGGTTCAAAAAATCTTATTTTTGATATGAGTGAAGTTAGCTTTATGGACAGCTCCGGCATAGGAATGCTGATAGGCAGATATAAAACGGTTATGGCACTTGGCGGAAGAACAGCGGTTGCTGCTCCGTCAAAAGAGGCAGACAGGCTTATGGAAATGTCTGGAATATATAGAATTATAAAGCCGTATCCTACGGTTGATTCGGCACTTATGAATATCGGAAGGGAATGATTGATTTGAAAAACAGTATGACATTGAGCTTTTCGGCAGCGGCACAGAATGAGGCTTTTGCAAGAATGGCAGTTGCGGCGTTTATAATGCCGCTTGATCTGACAATATCGGAAATTACGGACATAAAAACTGCGGTTTCAGAGGCTGTGACCAATGCGATTATACATGGATATGGAAACAACAGTGAGAAGAATGTTGTTCTTTTGTGTTCATACGAAAACAGAAGTGTATACATAGAGATTACCGATTACGGCGTAGGTATAGAGGACATAAAGCAGGCAAGGACTCCGTTGTATACATCTGCTCCGGAGCTTGAGCGTTCCGGGCTCGGTTTTACCGTAATGGAAACATTTATGGACAGCGTGGACGTTCTTTCCGAAAAGGGAAAGGGAACAACTGTGAGAATGGCAAAAAAATTAATGGATTCAGACAACAAAAATGACATGGATTGCAGGTGAAGGATTTGGAGGAAAAAGCCTTTAACGACAGCAAATCAACAGATTCAAGAACAATGGAGTTGATAGCACTTGCACAAAATGGCGACAGCAGTGCAAAGGAAAAGCTGCTTCTTGAAAACAGTGGACTTATATGGAGCGTTGTGCGGAAATTTCTCGGAAGAGGATATGAAAGCGAAGATCTGTACCAGATAGGTGCAATAGGACTGATGAAGTGCATAGATAAATTCGACATGAGCTATAATGTGCGTTTTTCGACATATGCCGTTCCTATGGTTATGGGCGAGATACGCCGTTTTATGCGTGATGACGGCATGATAAAGGTAAGCCGTCCGCTTAAGGAGATTGCGGCAAGAGCAAGAATAACAAGAGAAATGATGACGACAAAAAACGGAGATGAGCCGTCTGTCGGTGAGCTTGCGGAAGAAATGGGAATATCGGGCGAAGAGCTTGTGGAGGCTCTGGACGCATCAAGAGATGTGGAAAGCATATATAAAACTGTGTATAAAAGCGACGGTTCACCGGTATATTTAATTGATAAAATATCCGACGGAGCAGCATCTGACGATATGACCGACAGCATAACATTGAGAGAGATAATAGGTAAGCTTGATGACAGAGAGAAGAAAATAATATATCTTAGGTATTTTAAGGATAAAACACAGGCGGAAACGGCAAAGGAGATAGGCATATCGCAGGTTCAGGTATCCAGAATGGAGAAGAAAATAATAAACTCAATGAGAGAAAATTTCGGTACATAAAATGCCTAAGTCGAAATCTTGTCATGACTTTTGCTTTGCAAAAGTTGCTACGCAACCGCACCTTCTTGTGCGGTCAACGATTTCGACTTGTTTAAACAGAGGCATGAATAGCTCATTCCATCGGCTAAAGCCTTGAAACTATTGACCATGCAAGATAGCATGGTGGTGAAGCCACTTTCGCTCGAGAAAGTCATGACTAAGCTATTCTCCTCGACGGGAGTGAATCCCGTCTATTGACCGCACAAGACAGTGCGGCGGCAAAGCCGCTTTTGCTTTTTCAAAGCAAAAGTCATGACTGGATGGATTCCATTCGGAAAACCACTGACTGTGCAAGATGGCACAGTTGCGAAGCAACTTTCGTTTACGAAAGTCATGACTATTGTTTTCCGAACCTTTCCGCTGCTATTATTAATTATTTTAAGAACATTCTTAAAAGAAGTGTGTTTAAGTTTGTATATGGCTGATAACGCATAGGAAGGTCAAGCCATGTTGATTTGTTTACGATGCTCTTTTCATGGCTGAAGGTTTCAAAGCTTTTTTTGCCATGATATGCACCCATACCGCTTTCTCCGACGCCGCCGAAGCCCATTTCAGATGTGGCAAGATGTATAATTGTGTCATTTATACAGCCGCCGCCGAACTGGACGTGCTTGAGAATATGCTTCTGCACAGCCTTGCTTTCGGTGAAAAGATAAAGTGCAAGCGGATGAGGTCTTGAATTTACAAAGCTTTCCGCTTCTGCGATATCATTGAACGTAAGCACAGGAAGAATAGGTCCGAATATCTCTTCGCCCATTATTGCATCTTCGGGTGAAACATTGTCCATTACCGTCGGAGCAATCTTTAATGTACTTACGTCGGTTTCTCCGCCGAATACAACCTTGTTCTGGTCGATAAGTCCGCATATACGGTCGAAATGCTTGCGGTTGATTATTTTTCCATAGGCCTTGTTCTTGAGAGGCTCTTTTCCGTACATTTTTACTATCTGCTCTTCGACAAGCTTTATGAATTTGTCCTTAACACATTCTTCAATAAGAAGATAGTCCGGAGCTACGCAGGTCTGGCCGCAGTTGAGATATTTTCCGAATACAAGTCTTTTTGCGGCAAGTTTAAGGTTGGCTGTTTTGTCAACGATACAGGGGCTTTTGCCGCCCATTTCGAGAGAAACGGGAGTAAGATTTTTTGCCGCCTTTTCCATAACGGTTCTGCCGACGGTTGTTCCGCCGGTAAAGAATATGTAATCGAATTTCTGGTCAAGAAGGGCAGTGTTTTCGGCTCTTCCTCCTTCAACAACGGCAATATAAGCCTCATCAAATGTTTCGGAAATTATCTTTTGTATAACAGCTGAGGTCTTTGGTGAATATGCCGAAGGCTTGAGTATACAGCAGTTTCCTGCGGCTATCGCACCGACAAGCGGTTCAAGACAAAGCATAAGCGGATAGTTCCAGGGTGACATTATGAGCACAACACCGTAAGGTGACTGTGTTTTAAAGCTTTTTGAATGGAACTGTGCAAGCGGAGTCATTACGGGTTTGTCCGCCGCCCATGATGCCATGTGCTTTCTTACATACGAAATTTCCGAAAGCGTCATACCTGTTTCGCACATATAGCTTTCTGTTGAGGATTTGCCCAAATCCTCATAAAGTGCCTCGTTTATTTCTGCCTCATGATAGAGTATTGCCTCTTTGAGGTTGTCCAAAGCCTTCTGTCGGAAAGCAATGTTAAGAGTTTTTCCGCTTTCGAAGAACTTTCTCTGCTTTTTGACAAGCTCGGTTATATCGGTTGTTTTTGCCTTAGGCGGCATTATTTTGTAATACATCTTTTCAAGACGGTTTACGTCCATAAGTCTGGGAACGGGATAAAGCGGATTTCCTTCTTTTGACGCATGAACAGCCATTTTGTGAATATCCTTTTCCTGTATGCCTTCGATGTATTCGGGAATATCCATGGAGCGGTTTGTTTCCTTTATCCATTTTATGAACATTTCCGCCGCTGTCTTTTCATCGGAATCCTTTGGTGCAATGCCGCTTATTTTTGCAAGCTTGGAAAGCGGTTTGTATACCGTACTGCCGTATTCATCAAGAAAATGAGGAAGAATTACCGCATTTGCAAGACCGTGTGCGATTCCGTACTGACCGCCGAGCGAATGTGCAACGGCATGAACATAGCCTACATATGACTGTGTGAAGGCAACTCCGGCACAGAAAGCGGCTTTGAGCATTGCCGTTCTTGCGGCTTTGTCCGAACCGTCATCATATGCTTTCTTTATGTTGTGGACAATGAGAACGGTTGCGTTCTCTGCCATTTTTCTTGTATAAGGTGTTGTTGAATTTCCTATATAAGCCTCAACCGCATGGGTGAGTGCGTCCATACCTGTTGTTGCGGTTATATTTTTAGGCAGTCCTGTTGTTATGCGGTAATCGAGTACGGCATAATCCGGTATAAGAACGAAATCGTTTATAGGATATTTGTACTGCTTGCGGCTGTCTGTTATAACGGCGGCAAGAGTCGTTTCCGAGCCGGTTCCGGCTGTTGTCGGAACGGCAATGAGTAACGGAAGAGCTTTAAGTATTTTAAGAAGTCCTTTCATATTGGAAACGGACTTATCGGGACGGGCGATTCTTGCACCGACTGCCTTTGCACAGTCCATTGATGAGCCGCCGCCGAAAGCGATTATCGCTTTGCATTTTTCGCTTTTGTAAAGCTTTCTTGCCTCTTCGACATTGTCGATTGTCGGGTTGGGAACGGTTCCGTCGTATACACAGCATTTAATTCCGTGCTGAGGAAGCTTTTCCTCCAGCTTGGCAGTAAGACCGGCATTGCGGATACCTTTGTCTGTTACAAGAAGAACGCTTTTGATTTTTTTAGCCTCAAGAAGAGGCCCTATTTTTGAAACATTTGTCAATATTTTAGGCTCTCTGTATGGCATTAAAGGAATAGCTGCCTTGAATGCTGCTTGATATGTACGGCAATAAGCCTTTTCGATTATATTCATAATTTTCTCCTATATATAAAGTTAACATTGTTTACCAAAAATGACGAATAAATTAATTATAACGCAAGGAGAACTGGTGTCAAGTAAGATATAGGCTTTTAAACGGACAAAAATGAAATAATTTAGTTGAAATATGTTTGCGGGTGTGTTATAATTATCAAGCTTGTGGAGATGTACTCAAGTGGTTGAAGAGTCCGCACTCGAAATGCGGTAGGCCGTGTGAGCGGTGCGAGAGTTCGAATCTCTCCATCTCCGTACAAACAAAAAAGGGACAAAGCCGATATGGTTTTGTCCCTTTTTTTGCTTATTTTTTGTTTTATCAGCACTTAACAACTTCGGGATATTCAACGCCGAAAGTTTCAACTGTAACGTGCTTCATTCTCTGGTCTTCGACCGGTCTGTCTGCACGGCCTGTCTTGCAGTTGGCAATTGCGTTTACTACGTCCATGCCTTCGATAACCTTTCCGAAAGCGGCATATTCGCCGTCAAGATGAGGTGATGTTTCGTGCATGATGAAGAACTGTGAGCCTGCTGAGTCGTTCATCATTGAACGAGCCATTGATATAACGCCTGCCTCATGCTTGAGTGTGTTCTGAGGGAAGCCGTTGCGGATAAACTCGCCTTTGATTCTGTATCCGGGGCCGCCTGTGCCTATTCCATTGGGATCTCCGCCCTGAATCATAAAACCTTTGATTACTCTGTGGAATATAATTCCGTCATAGAATCCTTTGTTTACAAGAGAGATAAAGTTGTTTACTGTATTAGGCGCATATTCGGGATAAAGTTCAACCTTGATAGTGCCGCCGTTTTCCATTTCGATTGTTACTACGGGATTTTTGTTTTCCATTTTAACAAATCCTTTCTTTGATAATATATTTATTTTAAGTCCGTATGGACTCAATTATTATGGCTCCAGGTGTGGTTTTCCATTTCACGTTTTCGGCGTTCGTCCGTAAAATCGGAATTACCGTCGTTACAGTCGTTTTCTTTATTGACACCTTCGGTTTGCTGTTTTTTCTCGTTCCATGCCTTGCGGAAAGCCTGCTCGTCCATATATTCCTGTTTGACGTTAAGATAAAAAAGTGTACGTGACATAAAAATATACGGAATAGCATATAATCCGGCAAGACCGCCTGTTACTGCCGTAAGTATTGTCCAGCCTAAGAATGTAAGGTCAAGAATGAAAAGCTTTCCTTTTTTTCCGTTCATCATTTCCTTACTTTGTTTGATAGCATCAGATATTGAAATATCAGGATTTTCCGCAATTATGTATTCTGCCATGCTGTATCTGTAATAAGCTATGAAACCGGGAACAATGAAAAGCAATCCCCATAAACAAATAAAAAAGTTTTTGATAAGGCTGAGAAGAAAGAGCTTTCCGGTATGTTCAAACTGATCGAAGAAATCGGTTATCTCGCTGTTTCTTCCGCAGGCAATGTTCAGACAGAACGATATTATTCCCACAACAAAAACCGATTGAAGAACCCATAAGACTATACTTGAAATAACAGGAAATATATCACGATAATGTCTGAAAAGTATACCAAGGTTCTTTTCCGAAAAACTGAGCAAAGCACTTGTGTATATGAATATAATCGCAATCGGAACATAATTTCTTGCATTTCCTTTAAGCATAAATTTTGCTTTTTTCTTTAGTTCGACTCTGTTTATCAAATTAATCACCTCACAGTATGATAATTTTAGCATAAGCAAGCGTGAATGTAAAACAAATTATAGCCGATTAGGCAAAGGGAAAAATTAAATTTTTGTTAAAATTGAGATTGGTATGTAATTCTGTATAAGGACAAATGTATATTTTGTTAAGTTTAATATAAGTACCGATGCGGTTTGTTGACACTTTAGATAAAAAATGATACCATATTTTAAAGGCAGTACAAGTGTTTAAACGGAGGTGCAACATGGATAATGCAGAGATTTTAAAGCATATAGACCATACTCTTCTTAAGGCGGTTTCCGACGAAAAGGGAATACTCGATATATGTAAAGAGGCAGTTGAGCACAAAACTGCATCTGTATGTATACCGCCATCATATGTTAAGCTTGCAAAGGAAAAATTTCCTTCGCTTAACGTGTGTACGGTTATAGGCTTTCCTCTCGGATATTCCACAACTGCGGTTAAGGTTTTCGAAACCGAGGACGCAGTTAAAAACGGAGCCGATGAGATTGATATGGTAATAAATATCGGTGACGTTAAAAACGGAAGCTTTGATAAGGTTACCGAGGAAATTTCGGCAGTAAGAAAGGCTGCTGAAGGAAAGATACTTAAGGTTATTATAGAAACCTGCTATCTTACGGAAGAGGAAAAAATCAGACTTTGCAAATGCGTTACAGACGGCGGAGCCGATTATATAAAAACCTCGACCGGTTTTGGAACTGCCGGAGCACAGAAGGAGGATATTGTCCTTTTCAAAAACAATATCGGCAAAGATGTAAAAATCAAAGCTGCCGGCGGAATACGCACTAAGGAAGCAATGGAAGAATTTATTGAGCTTGGCTGTGACCGAATCGGCACAAGCGGAGCAAATTTATTATTTTAATTAACGGAGGATAAAATTATGTCAGAATTAAATGTACCTACAGCTCATAACGATGCGAAATACGGAGAAATAGCAAAAACAGTTCTTATGCCCGGAGATCCCTTAAGAGCAAAATTTGTTGCAGAAAACTTCCTTACAGATGTTAAGCAGTTCAATGGTGTAAGAAATATGTTCGGCTACACAGGAAAATACAACGGCAAAGAAGTATCTGTAATGGGAAGCGGCATGGGTATGCCTTCAATCGGTATCTATTCATATGAGCTTTTCAACTTCTATGATGTTGATAATATTATCCGTATTGGCACAACAGGCGGTATCCATGACGATCTTCAGCTTGGAGACCTTGTTATCGCACAGGGCTCATGCACAGATTCAAACTATGCCGCTCATTACAACCTTCCCGGAACATTCGCTCCCATTGCAAGCTATAAGCTTTTAAGAGGTGCTGTTGATGCAGCAGAAAAGCTTGGCGTTCATTATATGGTAGGCAATGTTCTTTCAAGCGATGTATTCTATGTAGAGGATATGGCAAGAACACTTGCATGGAAGAAGATGGGCGTATTATGTGTTGAAATGGAATCAGCTGCTCTTTACATGAATGCCGCAAGAGCAGGCAAGAATGCACTCTGTGTACTTACTGTTTCCGATATTCCCGCAAAGGGACTTGCAACAACAGCAGAGGAAAGACAGAACTCATTCACTAACATGATGAAGGTTGCTTTATCACTTGCATGATAAATTGAAAACTTCGTTTTCAATTTGTTTAAATTAAAGTATGAATTAAAAATTTTAATAAATTTAAACTGCAAAATTTTTAAAATTTTCAATTCTCCTCGACGGGAGTGAATCCCGTCTGCGGATTCCACTCGGGACACCACTGACTGTGCAAGATGGCACAGTTGCGAAGCAACTTTCGTTTACGAAAGTCATGACTATGGTTTCCCGAACCCTTTCGTATACGAAATTTAAGTTTTAGCATTTTTGAATGATTTTGGGGTGATATAATGGTAAATAAAATAACCGACCGTCAGCTTGTACTTGAGGCAATCGAGGCAAGAAAGCAATCCTATTCACCTTATTCCAACTACATGGTTGGTGCGGCATTACTGACGAAGGACGGCAAGGTATATCGTGGCTGCAACATAGAATCTGCCGCATATTCACCGACAAACTGTGCCGAAAGAACTGCCTTTTTCAAAGCGGTTTCCGAAGGAGAGCGGCAGTTTGAGGCAATAGCAGTTATCGGAGCGCACAGAGACGCAAAGCCGGAGGATTATGGATATTTTTACCCCTGCGGTGTATGCCGCCAGGTTATGATGGAATTCTGCAATCCTAAGACCTTCAGAATACTTACGGCAAAAAGTGCGGACGATTTTACATCGTTTACGTTGGAAGAAATACTGCCGCATGGTTTCGGGCCGGAGGATTTGAATTATTGATAGGATATTGCTATGAGAAACACAACATTATGTTATATCGAAAAAGACGGTAAGTATCTTATGCTTCACCGTACCAAAAAGGAAAATGACGAAAACAAGGATAAATGGATAGGTATAGGCGGTAAGTTTGAAGAAGGCGAAAGTCCGGAGGATTGTGCCTTACGTGAAATAAAGGAAGAAACCGGACTTACCGTTACGTCCTATCAATATAAAGGAATTGTCACATTTGTTTCCGATGAATGGGGAACAGAATATATGCATCTGTTCAGAGCCGATGAATTTGCCGGAGAGATAATCGAATGTGACGAAGGCGAGCTGGAATGGATAGCAAAGGAAGATTTGCTTAAACTGCCTATGTGGGAAGGAGATAAAATATTTCTCAAACTTCTGGACAGCGATGTTCCGTTTTTCTCGCTTAAGCTTAAATATAGCGGTGATGTGCTTACGGCAGCTGTGCTTAACGGAAAAGAGTTTGAGGTGTAACAATGGAAAGTATACTGGTAAGTGCCTGTCTTCTCGGAGTTTCGTGCAGATATGACGCAAAAAGCAAGCCCAATGAGAATGTTATCGGACTTATAAAAAAATATAATCTTATACCTGTCTGTCCCGAAACCCTGGGCGGCATGGCAACTCCAAGACTGCCGTCGGAAAGGAAGGGCAATAAAGTCTTTTCAAAATGCGGTGACGATGTCACAAAGCATTTTGTCCACGGTGCAGAAGAAGCACTCAGGCTTGCAAAGCTGTATGGCTGTAAAAAAGCGTTGCTTAAGGAAAAAAGCCCGTCCTGTGGTTTCGGAAGAATATATGACGGAACCTTCAGCGGAAAGCTGATAAACGGAAACGGTGTTGCGGCAGATTTGTTATCGGCCGCAGGCATAGCTGTTTTTGGTGAAAACAGTTCTGAGCTTATTGATATGGTCAATAACGATTAATAAATTTGATTTTTTTCCGACACTGTTATATAATACATCTGTTATTATATATATGGGAGGCATGCAAATGGTTTTTGGTGTTGCGGTTCGTGCGGTTGAGTACAATGAAAATGATGCTCTTCGTATTCATCATCTTATAAGAGTTCATACTTTTGCAAGAATTATCGGTAAGTCTGACGGTTTTGATGAAAGCAACCAGAAGATAGCTGAGCTTGCTGCGCTTCTGCATGATATAGGCATTCACAATGCCGAAAAGAAATATGATTCGACAGACGGAAAGTATCAGGAAATAGAAGGCGGTCCGGTAGCAAGAGCTATTATGAGGGATGCTCACATTCCCGAATGGATTATCGACAGGGTATGCTACATAGTTGAGCATCATCATACACTCAGTGCCATTGACGGACAGGATTTTCAGGCTGTTGTTGAAGCTGACCTGCTTGTAAATATGTATGATGACCACCTTGATAAGGAAACCATACGAAAAATCCGAGACAGGATATTTAAAACAAGAAAAGGTATTCAGCTTGTTAATGAGATGTATCTCAGTGATAAGTATACTTACAGCAAATCGAGATATAAATAAAACTATATGGCCGCACCTAATGGTTGCGGTCATTTGTTTACAGATAAACTGACAAAACAGGAGTTGTTTTAATATGGCATTTGACGGAATAGCCGTTTCAAATATAGTTTACGAGCTTAAAAACAAGCTTGAAGGCGGAAGAATAGACAAAATATATCAGCCGAGAGCCGATGAAATTATTTTCTCTGTGCGTTCATTGAAGGAAGGCAATTTCAGAGTGCTTATTTCCGCCAATTCTATGAATCCGAGAATACACATTACGGAAATAAAAAAAGAAAATCCCATAACCGCACCAATGTTTTCTATGGTTATGCGAAAACATATCGCCGGCGGAAGAATACTCGATATTCGTCAGCCGGATTTTGAGAGAATAATAATACTTGACGTTGAAAGCATGAACGAAATGGGTGATTTGGGCGTTAAGCACATTATTGTCGAAATAATGGGAAAGTACAGCAACATAATACTTACCGATGAGAACGACAAAATACTTGATTCCATAAAACACGTAAGCCATGATAAAAGCTCGGTAAGAGAGGTGCTTCCCGGTGGACAGTATGTTTTTCCGCCTTCACAGGGCAAGTTAAATCCTCTTGATGCCGATTATGATAAATTCAAAGATGTTATGCAGGAGAAAGCCTCGCAAAAGCTCCAGGCGGCAATATATAAGAGCTTTACGGGAATAAGCCCGGCATATGCCTCGGAGATATGCTACAATGCAGGGCTTGATGCCTCCGACAGACCGGAACAGCTTGACGAAAGCGGCATTGAAAGGCTTTGGAAAAGCTTTAAGCATGACATGGACAGAATTAAAAACGGAGATTATACACCGAATATTGTTTATGACAAGAATGAGAATGTTGTGGATTTCTTTTCTCTTTCCGCAAACCAGTATAAGGGTTTTGAGATAAAGAGCTTTGAAACCTTTTCGGAGCTTTTGGAGATGTTTTATAAAAAGAGAGATAATCTCTATCATGTAAAGCAGAGAGCCCATGATGTAAGAAGAATTGTTGTGTCCAATATAGAGCGTTGTGTTAAGAAACGTGATATTCAGATGAAGGCATTTAAGGACACAGAGGATAGGGATAAATACAGACTTTACGGAGAGCTTATTACTGCAAATATTTATGCTGTTGAGCCGGGAAGTAAGGAGCTTGTTACGGCAAATTATTACGAGGAGAGTATGCCACAGATAACAATTCCGCTTGATCCGGAGCTTTCGGCATCTGAAAATGCCGCAAAATATTTTGCAAGGTACAATAAAGCAAAAAGAACCTATGCGGCAACAGTAATACAGAAGGAGCAGAACGACGCAGAGCTTGAATATCTGGAAAGCGTTCTGTCTGCCATTGATGCCTCGGACGACGACAACGACATAACCGAAATAAGAAGAGAGCTTATAAACGAAGGCTATATAAGGGCAAAAAAACAGGATAAGGCTAAAAACAATAAAAAAACAAAGCCTGTTCATTTTGTGTCTTCGGACGGCTTTGATATTTATGCCGGAAAGAGCAATATACAAAATGATGAGCTTACACTGCATTTTGCCGACAACGATGATATATGGTTTCATACAAAAAATATACCCGGCTCGCACGTTATAATAAAATGCGGTGAGAATAGTGTACCGGACAGAACAATAGAAGAGGCGGCAACCATTGCGGCATATTACAGCAAGGCAAAGGAGTCCACAAAGGTTCCTGTGGATTATACGCTGAGAAAATATGTTAAAAAACCGAACGGTGCAAAGCCGGGAATGGTTATATATGTTCAGAATAAAACTATACTCGTTGATCCCGATGAGGGTGTTGTGAACAGATTGAATGCCGAAAAGTAAAAATATCAAAATTTCAAATAAGGTAAAATGTTACAGGTGTAATTTATAAAAGTCAAATTTATGGATTACGCCTGTTTTATGTTGTAAGCCTTTGATGCTATCGACAACTATAACGCAAACCATATCCAATATAACGATGTAATACCGAAAGGAAAGAGTAAGTATTCATCTGATGTATCTAATGTTGATATTAATATAGGCGATAAAACAACAGCGGAATATTTTAAAGGCTACGGTGGTACGAGTAGTGTAACAGCCGTTAATAACAATGAGGTAACAAGTCCTATAAGAATAGATATGACCGAAGCAGAGAGAGCCGATATTAAGAAATACCAATGTACAGGTATCAGACGCAACAAGGGTTACTCTTCCGCAGGATATAGTTGATAAAATTGAAGCAGGAAACTTAAAAGATATATATAAGGAAATAAGACAATATGCAAAGGGTATCAAGTTGTTCAATGATGCCTACAGAAACGAGAATGTTGAGGTTAAATTTAATTTTTCGAACAGTTCATATAAAAAAAGCGTAAGTGAACAGCTTATAAGAAAAAACAATGCGGAAAACTTTCTTTATATGGTAAATGATTTCAGAAACATTGTATCAAATGCAGTTCCGATAGAAATACATAGTGACAGGATTAAAAATGGAGCGTTGAAAAGCACAAGAGTTCTCGCAGGTGCATTTTGGAATGGTGAAAATGTTGTCCCTGTTGAAATAACAATAAAGGAGTATCAGCAGGCGGATGCAGAACCAAAGTTGTATATGGCGGTAACAATAAATAAAGAAGGTGATACCGTCATTACGGGCAGCCCTTCTCAGGGTCCACCCATTATTGCACCACCTTCTACAATAAGTCTATCAGACTTAGTGAAAGGTGTCAACAGTAACAACAAGGATTTTCTTAAATATTTCCCTGACAGTATGTTATCCAACGAACAGGTAGAATATAAAAACACTGCATTAGAAAAAGAAAGAATAAAATACGAAGAAAAGAACAGAAGCAATACAAGCACTGAAAGCGTGTTACCGACAGCAACAGACAATAGTATAAAACAGAAAGTTGAAAACAATGTATTACCGAGAGCAGTTGAAGAAACTACAACGGAGGTAATGCCAACAGCCAGTGGATTAACTTTTAAAATGTTTCGTATAAAAAAGTGCAAGTGAACAGCTTGTAAGAAGAAACAATGCTAAAAACTTTCTTTATATGGTAAGTGATTTTAGGAATGTTGTAACTAATGCAGTTCCTATAGAAGTACATAGCGACAGAATAAAAGGCGGTGCATTGAAAAGCACGAGAGTTCTTGTAAGTGCATTCTGGAACGGTGATAGCATTGTTCCTGTTGAGATAACAATAAAGGAATATCAGCGAACAGATGTAGAACCGAAGTTGTATATGGCGGTAACAATAAATAAAGAAGGTGATACCGTCATTACGGGCAGCCCTTCTCAGGGTCCACCCATTATTGCACCACCTTCTACAATAAGTTTAACAGACTTGGTAAAAGATGTCAATAAAGAAAATATGGATTTTCTTAAATATTTTCCTGACAGTATGTTATCCAACGAACAGATAGAATATAAAAACACTGCATTAGAAAAAGAAAGAATAAAATACGAAGAAAAGAACAGAAGCAATACAAGCACTGAAAGCGTGTTACCGACAGCAACAGATAATGTGATGCCGACATTTGAGGATACAGTATCATCAGAAACATAACCGGTCTGGTAAATAAGTTATCCCAGAAAAACGGTGTGTTTGATACTATCAAAAAGAAAGCCTTATTCGACATTAACGCAAATAAAGTCAGCGACCTTAGTCTTGACAGTGTTGTAAAGCAAGTTCCGACTAATCAGTTGAACGACTTTAACACATAATGGCATGAATTACACAATATAGACCGTTTGGCACAAAATAAACCTGTTACAGAGCATACAGCGGATGAGAGCCGACAGATAGTTCAACGGAAGGAAAATACTTATGGATTAATTCTGCAATTTGCAGAAGCTTTTCTGTCGTTAGAACAAACGGATTTGCATACAAAATCTGAGCCTCGAGTAAATCGCTTTTGATGTCATTGATAGGTGACATTCTGAATTTGAAGGATTTATCATTGTTTTCCGGTATGCTCTTTGATGTATTCCGCAACAGCGGTTACAAATTGTGAATTAGTCGGCTTTTTTGTCGGCATAAAACCAAGATAGTGTTCAAATATATCTTCATTTCCGGTTTTCCATGCAGTTTCTATTGCATGACGAATAGAACGTTCTATTTTAGCGGTTGAGGAAGAGTATTTTTTAGCTATAAACGGATAAATATGTTTTGTTATACTTACAGTTGTTTCTTTGCTTTCAAGTATGTAATTTATTGCATCGATAAGGTAGCCATATCCCTTAAGGTTAGGAGAAACGCCCATTTTGCGGAGTATTGTTTGTATGGTTTCGGCTTCTTCCGCCGAGTCGGTGCTTAAGCTTAATTCATCAGCGAAGAAATCACGGCTGAAGGATACCGAAGCGACACTTGAAAACGAAGCAAGCGCTGACATTATTGCGGATAGTTCATGTATGTTTTTTAATGTTATGATTAATGAGCAGCTTTCGTTTTGATTCATATCACTTCACCTCTATTGATTATATTAGTATATTTTCAGATATTTTGCATCATTTTGCAAGATTTTGTGGATTGTTTTTTTCGACAATTATTTTATGTTAAGAAAAAGGCCGGTTTTGTCGCATTTGTCTTAAATTACCAAACATATTTGATTGAAATTTATGTATAAAAATATTGATTATTGTTGTTTAAAATAGAATTTAATCGAATTATATTTTGATAACGAAAATCGAAATATGATGTAAATTGATGAAATTTAGAATATTTTGTATAATTATTGCGTTTTTAATCGCATATTTTATAAGAATTTATTTAATATAAATCGCATTTTTCGACAAAAAAATCGGATAAAATAGTTTAAAATAAAAGATTATCAAAAAATTTAATCAATAAAAAACAATAGCTTTTGAAAATAAATTTATATATTTTATGTTGTAATCGGTATATTTTGCCTGTAAAATATATATTGAAAGGGTGATACTTGATGGAAAAGAATATAATGGACGATCAGCTTTTTCTTGATGCAATGATTTCGGAGTTTCAGATTGAAGATTTGAATGTGCTTTATGCACAGATAAGAAAAGACGGAAAAGTAACCGGTGAATATAAAAGAACACCGAACAAAACAAGACTTAATCTTTTTTCCGTAAGTAAAAGTGTCGTTTCCTGCGGTGCCGGAATTGCCATTGATGAAGGACTTATATCTAAGGATGAATATATATGTGATGAATTTAAGGAATATGTTCCTAAAAATGCTTCGGAAAATCTTCTCGGAATAAAGGTTGAAAACCTTCTTACAATGACAAGCGGACTTAAAACAAGCCTGTTTTTTGCCGATAACAGCGAAAGGTATACGGTAAAGGACTGGATAGCTCATTTCTTTAATGCAGAGTTTGATGCAAAAGCCGGAGAAAAATTTTTGTACAGCAATTTCAATACATATATTTTAAGCTGTATGATAGAGCGAAGAGCCGGAGTAAACCTTCTTAACTATATGCGTGACAGATTTTTTGAACCGCTTGGAGTCGGCAATCCGGATTGGACATTGTGCCCTAAGGGACATGTTCATGCGGCAAACGGACTTTATTTCAATATTGACGAGCTTGGAAACTTCGGACAGATGCTGCTTGATAACGGAAAATTCAACGGCATACAGCTTGTACCGGAAGAATATCTTAAGGAGGCTGTCAAAAAACAGGTTGAAAGCGTACCTGTACTTGGGCTTGATAATCCGGAGGAGAAAAACGGATACGGCTATCAGTTCTGGATGACGCATATTCCCGACACATATCTCTGTTATGGAAACTATGGTCAGTTCTGCCTTGTTATGCCTAAAAAGAATACGGTAATAAGCATACAGTCGTTTGAAAGCAACGCAAGCCACATGCGTGATATATTGCTTGAGTTTGCGGAAGATATTTGATAAACATGACTTGAATTTGATTTTTTAATCAAATTCAGGTCTTTTTTATTTATACTGAATAAATTCGGCTTATACATTAAAAACTGTATATGAGGTGTTTCGTATGGTATGTATAGGCATTTACGGTGACAAAACGGACGGTTTTGTAAAACAGCTTTTAAAAAGATATTTTGATGCCGGCATTTCTGCTGCGGCTTGTACCTATGGCGATTGCGACAGGGCATATATTGTAGCGAGTGCAATGGGAAAAGATGTGTTTATAACAAACCGCTGTTTATGGACGGATATTAAGTTCGATATATGCGTATTTTTTTCATGGCATGATAATAATAATATATCAATAAAGAAAAACGGCTATGCGGTAATAAATGCCGACAGCTGTAAAAATGTTCCGCTTTCACCGGGAGTAACAAGAGTTACCTGCGGAATAAACAGCCATGCCGGAGTGACCGTATCGGCGGTAAGCGACAACATAGACGGTGAAGAAAAACTCCAATGCTGTATTCAGCACAAAATAAGAACCATGTCGGGAAGAATTATTGAGCCGCAAGAGTTTGCCGTTGTCGTAAGAGGTGTTAATTATCCGTTATCCGAGGTATTGTCGCTTATTACGACGGCAATAGCCGGAGATATAGAAGAAACGGTTACAGATAGCCTTTCATTTTTAAGCATTTGATGTTCTTAAATTAAAGTTCGTGAATAGAATTAACTATCTAACGGATTTTGAGGAAAAGGGAAGGAGAAAAACAAAATGGAGAGCATCAAATCAAACAATCATGTAAATCTTATCGGTACTGCGGCAGATGTATGCAGTTTCAGCCATGAGGTTTACGGTGAAGGATTCTATACATTTCCGCTCAAGGTAAAAAGACTGAGCGACAATTTTGATACCATACCTGTTACCGTATCGGACAGACTGCTTGATGTTGAAACAATAACGGAAGGTGTCACCTTGTATATAAGCGGACAGCTAAGAAGCTATAATCATTATTCGTCAAAGAAAAACAAGCTTGTGCTCACTGTTTTTGCAAGGACAATCAGCTTTGACGAAACAGACGATTACAGCTCAAATGAAATTTTTCTGAACGGATTTATATGCAAAAAGCCTGTATACAGAACAACGCCATTCGGCAGGGAGATAACGGATATGCTTGTTGCGGTAAACAGAAATTACGGAAAGAGCGATTATATTCCATGTATTGCATGGGGCAGAAACGCCAAATTTGCCGGAAACCTTGAGGTCGGCGACAACATTGAGCTTTGGGGCAGAATACAGAGCAGAACATATATAAAACGAGATGAAAACGGCGAGGCAGAGGAAAGAACGGCATATGAGGTTTCGCTGTCTAAAATAGAGAAAATTGAAAAGCAGTAAAGCCGGAAGGTTCGGAAAAGCTCCGAACCTTTTTGGATTTAAATAATATACAATTATTTTTATAAAACGGTATTGCAAGACAATATTTTACGGTCTATAATTAGTAATTAATTTCAGTTATTTTAAGCAATAAGGAGAAAGCAATGATAAGAAAAGGTACAAAAGACGATATAAAAGCGGTAGCAGAAATTTACAGCAGAATACATGATATGGAGGAAACAGGAAAGGTGACAATCGGCTGGGTAAGAGCGATATATCCTACACAGAAAACAGCTGAGGACGCACTTGCCAAGGACGAGCTTTTCGTGCTTGAGGACTGCGGAGAGGTTGTTGCGGCGGCAAAGATAAACCGTGAACAGGTTCCCGAATATGCCGACTGCAAATGGGAAAACGATGCTCCTGATGACGAAGTTATGGTTCTGCATACACTTGTTGTTGATCCGCTCAAGGGCGGCAAAGGCTATGGAACACAGTTTGTAGATTTCTATGAAAAATACGCACTTGAAAACGGCTGTAAATATCTCCGCATGGACACAAACGAAAAGAACACAAATGCCAGAAAGCTTTATAAAAAGCTCGGATATAAGGAGCCGGGAATAGTTCCTTGTATGTTTAACGGAATAGACGGCGTACAGCTTGTTTGCCTTGAAAAAACATTAAAGTAAAAAAGAAGCTCCCATTTATGTTAATCATATTTGGGAGCTGTTTTTATAGTATACACAAATTATTTCGTATAAATAATTTATAAGAGTTTAGATAAAACCTTTTTAAAGGTTTTTGTGGTTTTGGGCAAAGCCCCATAAGCTTTTGAATTGTTTTAATGCACAAATTCAGAATATATAGCCTGTAAAGCCTTTTCGTAATCCTCTTCCTTAACGCCGATAATGATGTTCATTTCTCCTGAGCCCTGGTCAATCATTTTTATGTTTACACCGCTTTCGGCAGCAGCCTTGAATACTCTGTAAGCAGTACCGATTCCGTTTACCATGTTTCGTCCAACAACGGCAATAAGAGCAATACCGTCATCTATTGAAATATAGTCTGGGTGAACATATTTTTTGATTTCATCTGCAACAATAAGCTTTTTGTCCTTGATTTCATCTGTGCTTACAATGATTGACATTGCGTCAATTCCGGAAGGAAGATGCTCAAAGCTTACGTTGTTGTTCATGAGAACTTCAAGAACTTTTTTACCAAAACCGATTTCGTTGTTCATCATATCCTTTTCAAGGACGATTATTGAGAAACCTTTTTTGCCGGCAATACCTGTGATAATGTCGGAATTTTTATTTGCCGGAGCATTCTGGACAATCATTGTACCCTTATCGGCAGGACGGTTTGTGTTTCTTATATTGATGGGGATTCCGGCAACTCTTACAGGGAAGATTGCTTCATCATGGAGAACGGAGGCGCCCATGTATGAAAGCTCTCTGAGCTCTTTGTATGTAATTACATCAATTGCACGAGGATTTTTTACATAACGTGGATCGGCCATAAGAACACCGGATACGTCAGTCCAGTTTTCGTAAATATCGGCTCTTGCGGCTCTTGCAACAACCGAGCCTGTGAAGTCCGAACCTCCTCTTGTGAATGTCTTTATTGTGCCGTTGGGCATCGAACCGTAGAAACCGGGAATAACGGCGTTTTTGTGTTTTTCAAGTATAGCCGAGAGAGTTTTGTTTGTGTTTTCGGCATCAAATGAACCGTCTTCGCAGAAGAAAATTCCTTTTTCCGCATCAATGAAATCATATCCGAGATATTTTGAAAGAACAATGGCATTGAGATATTCTCCACGGCTTGCAATATAGTCACGGCCGGCATGGTGAAGTATTGCAAGTTTAATTTTTGAAAATTCATTGTCAAGTGAAAAATCCATTTTGAGGTCTTTGATTATTTTGTCATATCTTCTTTTTATGCAAAGGAATATATTGTCAATGCTTTCGCCGTTTCTTGTAAGGTCGTAGCATTTATATAACATATCGGTTACTTTTTCGTCATCGTAATTTCTTTTTCCGGGAGCCGATGCAACAACAAATCTTCTTTCGGGATCGCTGTTGATAATATCGGCAACCTTTCTGAAATGCTCGGCATCGGCAAGTGAGCTTCCTCCGAATTTAACTACCTTTATACCTGAACTCATTTTATTTTCATCCTTTCGGTTTTTCTTGTTTTTTATATTATAAATCGTTAAGCATTAAATCTGCATAGCTTTCTCTTCTTACGGCAACGTAGCTTTCTCCGTCCTTAAGCATAACAACGGGTGGACGAGGAATACGGTTATAGTTTGATGCCATTGAATAGTTATATGCACCTGTTGTCATAACGGCAAGTATATCGCCTTTTTTTGCTGACGGAAGCATTACATGCTCCTGTATAAGGTCACCGCTTTCGCAGCAGCGTCCGCCGACTGTGTATTCCTTTTCAGGTGCTTTGTCTGCCTTGTTGGCAAGCTTGATTGTGTATGCGGCTTCGTAAAGAGTGTATCGAGGATTGTCTGTCATACCACCATCGATTGATACATAGTTTTTGTATCCGGGAATTTCCTTTGTTCCGCCGACTGTGTATAATGTCATTCCTGCATCGGCAACTATACTTCTTCCGGGCTCCATAAGAACGAGAGGCATATTTATGCCAAGCTCGGCGGAACGCTTTTTCATCATGTCGGCAATGCCTTTAATGTTTGCGGCATAATCAATTTCGGGATCGCTTTCTACATATTTAACGCCCATACCGCCGCCTAAGTTGAGAATGTGCGCCTCATATCCGAGAACCTCCTTGATATGTGCTATGAACTTAAGCATTATTTCCGCACCGTCAACGAAAGGCTTTATGTCGAATGTCTGTGAGCCGATATGGCAGTGATAGCCGCAAAGCTCAATATTTTTCTTTCCGAGAGCAATTTTGATTGCTTCTTCTGCCTGTCCTGTTTCGATGGCGATACCGAATTTTGAATCAACCTTGCCTGTTGATATTTTTACATGTGTATGCGGATCAATGCCGGGTGTAAGTCTGAAAATAATTTTCTGTCTGATACCGTGTTTTCCTGCAATTTCGTCTATGGCGTCAAGCTCGTCAAGGTTATCGCAGATAAAATATCCTATTCTGTTTTCGATAGCGAATTCAATATCTGCGTCTGTCTTATTGTTTCCGTGGAAATACACCTTTTCCATAGGGAATCCGGACTGAAGAGCCGTATAAATTTCACCGGGAGAAACCGCATCAACGCCCATGTGCTCTTCATTAGCTATTTTATAGATTTTTTTGAAGCATAATGCCTTACTGGCATAAAGGGGAAGGGCATCTTCACCGAAGTTTTCCTTCATTGCCTTTACATATGTGCTCATTTTTTCACGGATTTTGTTTTCATCGATGAGATAAAGCGGTGTTCCGTATTGTGCCGCAAGCTCTGTTGTGTCCTGTCCGGCAAAGGTGAGGTGTCCCTTTGCGTTAATTCCGATGTTGTTGCAGATCATGATGCAGGTCTCCTTTTATCAAATATTTTTATACAAAAAAACAGCCTTTTACGAGGCTGCGTGTCAACAATGATAAATAATTATATCCTGTGACAGCACTCCGCAAATGCGACAGTTAAACAGATATTATTCCGTTTACCCAGAACAGCCTTAACGCCTCGGCCGCCTTCGGCAACAATCCCTTTCGGCTGAACAGGCTTTGCGAAAGCCAAAGAGAAAGTTCAGTCTACTGATGATACGCTGCGCCTCTGTCTTAAAATGTATGAAACAAGTATATATTCAAATTTACACTATTGCAATAGGTTTATTTCATTTTTTACAGGTTCGCCATAATAATGAATAATTTTTGTGTTTAAAGCGTTAAATTTTATATTTAAAGACTGATTTTTGTATTAAAGTTGTATATATTAGACAGAATTAGCTTATAAATATAGATAAATTAAAGATTTGGATTTATAATAAGTATATGAATACACAAAAATATTTTATTTTTATGTGATAGAAGTAATTGAAATGTAGAATATTGTTATAAAATATTATTTTACTTTAATTTTACATAAATAATATATTTTTTTTACATAAATATATTAATGTTCATGGTGGATTAGAATAAGAAAATTAAATGATTGGCGGGAAAATAATGGACATTTTTGGTTTATTGAATGTAGTCGGAGGTTTGGCATTAACACTATACGGTATGCACCTCATGGGACAGGGACTTGAAAAGGTTTCCGGCGGTAAGCTTGAGCATTTGCTTGAAACCTTTACCAAAAACAGATTTATGGCTGTTCTTCTCGGTGCTGCGGTTACGGCGGTTGTTCAGAGTTCGTCTACAACAACGGTTATGGTTGTCGGATTTGTAAACTCCGGAATAATGAAGCTTAACCAGGCTATCGGCATCATAATGGGTGCCAACATCGGTACAACCGTTACATCTTGGCTGCTTAGCCTTACATCTATCGAAGGTTCAAGCGTTTTTATAAAAATGCTTAAGCCGTCATCGTTTTCACCTGTGCTTGCGCTTATCGGTGTTGCATTTCTTCTTTTCTCAAAAAAAGAGAAAAAGAAAAACATCGGCGGCATTCTTGTAAGCTTTTCAATACTTATGTACGGCATGCAGATGATGAGCGATGCGGTTAAACCGCTTGCTGATGTTCCTGAATTTACTAATATACTTACAAGGTTTTCAAATCCTATTCTCGGACTTCTTCTCGGAACCTGTGTAACCGGTATTATCCAGAGCTCTGCCGCATCAATCGGTATTCTTCAGGCACTCTGCTTTACCGGTGCAATTAAGTTCGGAAGTGCAATCCCTATTATCATGGGACAGAATATCGGTACATGTGTAACTGCTATTATTTCGAGTATAGGTGCCGGAAGAGATGCAAAGAGAGCGGCTGCCGTTCATCTTTATTTCAACCTTATCGGTACGATAATATTTATGTGTGCATTCTACGGACTTAATGCTATTCTTCATTTCGACTTTATGGATAATACTATAAATGCTGCGGGAATTGCGTCCGTCCATTCAATATTCAATGTGGCAACAACCATCATGCTCATGCCCTTCGGCAATCAGCTTGAAAAGCTTGCCTGCCTTACAATCAAGGATAAGAAAACGAATAAAATTTCTCCCGAAGACAAGGATCTTCAGATGCTTGATGACCGTTTCCTTGACTCACCCGGTTATGCAATTATGCTCTGCCAGAATGCCGTTGCGGAAATGGCAAAGCTTTCTAAAGAGGCGGTTCATGAGGCAATCGGTATTCTTATAGACTATAACGAGGAACAGGCCGAAAACATATATAGACTTGAAGATGAGGTCGATAAATATGAGGACAGGCTTACAAGCTATCTCGTTAAGGTAAGCAGTAAAAACCTCAATTTTGATGAAGGACATATGGTTTCAATGCTTCTTCATTCACTCAATGATTTCGAGAGAATTTCGGATCATGCAATCAATATTCTTGATTCCTCGAAGGAGCTTTATGATAAAGGCTTAAGATTCAGCGAAAAGGGAATTAATGAAATTAATGTTTATTCAAGGGCTGTCGAAGAAATACTTGATATAACAATAGACGCCTTCGGAAATATGGATAAGAAAAAGGCACTCGAGGTTGAGCCTCTTGAGGACGTAATCGATGACCTTAATATAGTAATAAAGGAAAAGCATATCAAGCGTTTAAGAAACGGCGAATGTACCGCAGAGCTCGGCTTTATACTTTCTGACATTACAACGAATTACGAGAGAGTTGCAGACCATTGCTCAAATCTTGCCATTTATATTCTTCAGGCAGGCATGGAGGAAATGGATACACACAACTTCCTTATACAGCATGGTATGGAGGACAGCAAGGAATTCCAGAATAGATATATTGAATTCAAAAATAAATATTATATAGACTGAGGTGCGTGCAATGGCAGATATTTACGTAGTTGAAGATGATGTTAATATAAGTGAAATTGAATCCATAGCACTGCAAAACAGTGGGCACAGAGTTGAAACCTTTGAAAACGCCAAGCTTTTCTTTGAGCGTTTGTCGGTTATGCGTCCGGAGCTTATTATACTCGATATTATGCTTCCGGACGAAGACGGGTTGGAAATTCTGCGTAAGTTAAGATCAAAACCGGATACAAGACGTATACCGGTTATACTTATAAGTGCGAAATCTGCGGAAATTGATAAGGTAAAAGGTCTTGAGCTTGGTGCCGACGATTATCTTACAAAGCCTTTCGGCGTTATGGAGCTTATTGCAAGAGTTAAAGCACTTTTGAGAAGAACCGAAGAGGAAAGAAAAATATCCGGCAAAGAAAAGTATATACATATGGGTGATGTATTTATTGACGATGTCCGCAGAGTTGTGTTCGTTGCCAATGAAAAATGCGAGCTTACATATAAGGAATATGAACTGCTAAAGCTGCTTATATTCAATGAAGGGATTGTCCTTACAAGAGATGTAATTATGGAAAAGGTTTGGGGGATCGAGTTTGAAAGCGAATCCAGAACAGTCGATATGCACATTAAAACATTAAGGCAAAAGCTTGGCGCTTCGGGAAATATGATAAAAACAGTCAGAAATGTCGGTTATGTAGCAGAGCTTTAAAAGCGGTGAAGGCATATGAAGAAAAAAATTACGCTCTATATGTTTGTTGTTTCCCTGCTTGCGATTATATCTACGCTCGTTATAGAGGCAACGGTCTTTCAGCGTGTCACCGAAAATGAGTTTTACGAAAGCTTGAAAACAAGCTGTATAATGCTTGAGGAAATATGGGACGCCGATTCCGGAAAAAAATATGATCTTGACAGAATGCGTATAACAGTTGTAGATGATAAAAACAATCTTATATATGACAGTTACAGCGCTGTTAAGGATGTCAGCAAAGATCCGGAAATAATTGAGGCAAGAGAAAAGGGCGAAGGCAGAGCCGAAAGAAAATCTGATGCAGGAACGGAAGTATATTACTATGCACAGCGTTTTGATAACGGCAGAATATACCGAGTATCAATGGAGGCAACAAGCCTTCTCAGCATGATAGGAAATATGCTGCCGCTTATGGTATGTATGCTTATTGTGATGGTTGCTGTGTGCTTTTTTGTAACAAAATACCTAACCGTCGATATTTTAAGACCTATCGAAAAGGTTGCCGACAGCCTTGATTATAATGAAGAACCGGAATATCATGAACTTGTCCCTATTGTAAATATGTTAAAGGAACAGCACGAAAGAGTGCTTAACAGTGCGAGAGTACGGCAGGAGTTTTCAGCAAATGTGTCACATGAGCTTAAGACGCCGCTTGCGGTTATTTCCGGTTATTCGGAGATAATAGAAAACAACATGGTTTCTAAGGACGAAATTGTGCGTATAGCCGGAGAGATACACCACAGCTCTAACCGTCTGCTTGCGTTGATTGATGATGTTATAAGGCTGTCTGAGTTGGATTATAGTGAGTCTGAAACAGTGTATGAAAAGATTGATTTGTTTGATGTGATAAATGAACTTGCATCGGTTATGGAATCAAGTGCGGAACAGCATGGTATAGCTTTGCACATTGATTGTGACCATTGCTTTATAAACGGTGAAAAGCGAATGGTTGAGGAAGTTCTGACCAATCTTATAAATAATGCGATAATATACAATCGTCCCGGAGGCAATGTCTGGGTAAAGGTATATAATGAAAATAATGATAAAATACTTGTGGTCAAAGACGATGGCATAGGAATACCGCAGAAGGATCATGAGAGAGTATTCGAAAGATTTTATCGTGTTGACAAAAGCCGATCTAAGAAGGTCGGAGGTACAGGTCTTGGACTTGCCATTGTTAAACACGCCGTATCAAGCCTGAACGGAAAGATAGAGCTGAAAAGCGAAGAAGGCAAAGGTACGGAGATAAAGATAATATTTTAAAGAATAAAGCGGAGATACTGAGTAAAATTGGTATCTCCGCTTTTGTTTTACAGCTCCAGAAAAGGAATGAAGGGTTGGATTGTTCCATGATCGGCTATTATTTTTTCCATCCATATCATGTCGTACCAACGGTTATATTTATATCCGCATTTTCTGAACATTCCGACGGTTTTAAAGCCAAGATGCTCATGAAAATGCATACTGCCGTTTGTAAGATATTCGTCCTCATTGTCCGTATAGGCTATGCAGGCATAAAGATTGGTTATATTCTGCTTAAGAAGTATATCTGTAAGCACTGAATAAAGTCTTTTACCTAAACCGCAATGCTGAACGGATTGGCTAAGGTAAATGGAAAGCTCCGCCGAATGTAAGTATGCCTCTCTGCCGTTACAAAATGGCGAGGCATAGCCATATCCGAATATTTTTCCGCCTTTTACTGCGACTATATATGGATAGCGTTCAAGCGTATGCTCAATGCGTGAACGAAATTTCTCAATGGTCGGAACTTCGTATTCAAATGTAATTGCCGTATTTATAACATAATATGAATATATGTCCAATATATCTTTTGCGTCATCTGTCGATGCTGTTCTGAAAATTATGTCATTGTCCATTGTTATGTCACTGTCCTTATTTTATGTTTATCTGTCCCGGAATTGAGTTGCTTTCCTTATCGTCTTCGGGAATTGTTATGCCGGAGGAGGTGAGCTTTTTGATTCTGTATGCCTCCTTGTTTTCGGAAACAAATTCGTCCGTTGTGAAAAGCTTTGTTATAAAGCTTTTTTTCTTCATTGTAAATACCTGTACACCGCCGGAAGCCTTGTTTGTGTTTAGCGGTATAAGCTCAGTATTGAACATAAGTGCCTTGTCCGTATCTCTTACAAGAATTAAATCGCAGTCACCGTCAGCATTTCTTATGCCGATAATCGGCGATTTTGAAGAATAAGCATTGATAAGACGTTTTCTGTTTGTCTTTGTAGCATAGCTTTCGAGCGGTATTTTTGCAACCTTTCCGTTTTCGAAGGCAAAGAATACATATCCGGAATAGTCCGTTGTTGCCAGACAGAAGAGAATACGCTCATTTTCTTCCATGCTGAGTATGTTCGGAAGATAATCGCCGAATACACTTGCCTTGCTGTCGGCAATGTCCTTAAGTTTCATCTTATATACATTGTATTTGTCTGAGAAGAATATTACATCTGCTTTGTTTGTGCATTCTATTTCGCAGAGAATTCTGTCCTCTTCCTTGAGCTTCTGCTCCGGTGATGTACGAAGGGAGGACATAGGTATCTTTTTGAAATAATTATGTGCCGTAAAGAACAGCTTGACCGCATAGTCTTCCACAAAGTCCTCTGCCTTGAGAGCCTTTGTTTCCGTATCGGCTATAATGGAGGTTCTTCTCGGTGAACCGTATTTCTTCGCTATGCTCTTAAGCTCCTTGGCGATGAGTCTTTTTATCTTTGCATCGCTGGAAAGAAGGGCGTTGAGGTCTGCAATGTCAGAAACAAGGTCGCTTATCTCCTGTATTTTGTTGAGAATGTATTCCTTGTTTATGTTACGGAGCTTAATTTCCGCAACGAATTCCGCCTGCGGTTCGTCAATATCAAAGCCGGACATAAGGTTGGGAACAACCATTGCGTCAACCTCTGTGTTTCGGATTATTGATATTGCCTTATCTATATCCAGAAGAATTTTTGAAAGTCCCTGCAACAAATGGAGCTTTGTGTTTTTCTTGTCCAGATCGTATTTTGTGCGGCGTTTTATACAGTCCATACGGAAACGAACCCATTCCTTGAGTATGCCTTTAATTCCTAATGTCTGTGGTCTGCCGTCGATAAGCAGATTAAAGTTACAGCTGAAGGAATCGCAAAGCGGTGTAAGCGAAAACAGCTTTGTCATAATCATTTCCGGATCGGCTGAACGCTTTATATCTATTGCTATTTTAAGGCCTTTGAGGTCGGTTTCGTCACGAATGTCGGTTATGTCACGAATTTTGCCGGATTTAACGAGAAGTATAACCTTGTCGATTATCGTTTCAATATTGGTTGAATAGGGAATTTCGTATATTTCTATACAGCTGTTTTTCTTGTCAAAGCGGTATTTTGCACGAACCTTAAAGCTGCCTCTGCCTGTTTCGAATATATTGGAAAGCTCGTTCTCGTTATATATAAATTCTCCTCCGTGAGGAAAATCGGGAGCTTTTATATAATCGAGAATGTTGCAGTCGGGATCTGACATATAGGCTATTGTTGCCTCGCATACCTCTGCAAGGTTGAAGCTGCAGAATGAGCTTGCCATGCCTACGGCAATACCTTGGTTCGGATTGACGAGAATGTTCGGAAATGCGGTCGGAAGAAGAACAGGCTCCTTCATTGTTGCATCGAAGTTGTCAACAAAGTCAACGGCGTTTTTGTCTATGTCGCCGAATACCTCATTGCATATTCCGGCAAGCTTTGCCTCGGTATATCTGGCAGCCGCATAAGCCATATCCCTTGAATACTGCTTTCCGAAGTTTCCCTTTGAATCAACGAAAGGCAGAAGAAGAGAGCCGTTGCCTTCTGTAAGACGTACCATTGTTTCGTATATGGTGGCATCACCATGCGGATTGAGCTTCATTGTCTGACCTACAATGTTTGAGGACTTTGTTCTTGTTCCGTTTATAAGTCCCATTTTGTACATTGTATAAAGAAGCTTTCTATGCGAAGGCTTAAATCCGTCTATTTCGGGAATGGCTCTGGATACAATGACGCTCATTGCGTAGGGCATATAGTTCACTTCAAGAGTGTCCGTTATCTTCTGCTCGGTGATTATTATATTTTTTGGTTCTTTGTTTTCAGTTTTTTTAGTTTTTTTAGCCATTTGTTACCTCTTTATCAGCTAATATCGGCAAGGTCGAGATAACGGTATCCGTCACTTTCGATATGTTCCTTTCTTCCCTTAAGATTTTCGCCGAGAAGAAGCTCAAAAATTTCCTTTGTTTTTTCTATGTCATCGGGAGTAACAAGTATAAGTCTTCTTGTTTCGGGATTCATTGTTGTTTCCCACATCATTTCCGGCTGATTTTCGCCGAGTCCCTTTGAACGCTGTATTGAATATTTGCCTTTTATCTTTGAGATAATATCGGCTTTTTCGGTTTCGGTATATGCGAAATATGTGTTTTTGCCGGACGTTATTTCATAAAGCGGTGATTCGGCAATGAACACCTTTCTTTCGGTTATGAGAGTAGGTACAAGCCTGTAAAGCATTGTAAGAACGAGCGTCCTTATCTGATAGCCGTCAACATCGGCATCGGTACAGATTATTATTTTGCTCCAGCGGAGCTGGTTTATGTCGAAGGAATTTATATTTGAGTTATGCTTAGTTTTTATCTCAACGCCACAGCCGAGTACCTTAAGAAGGTCGGTTATGATGTCGTTTTTGAATATTTTGTCGTAATCAGCCTTAAGACAGTTAAGAATTTTTCCTCGGATGGGGATAATTGCCTGAAATTCCGCATCTCGTCCCAATTTACATGAGCCGAGAGCAGAGTCACCTTCGACTATATATATTTCTCGTTTTGTGACATCCTTTGAACGGCAGTTTACGAATTTATCAACTCGGTTGTTCATGTCAAGACTGCCTGTAAGCTTCTTTCGTATGTTAACCCTTGTGTTTTCCGCCGTTTCACGACTGCGCTTGTTCACAAGTATCTGATTGGCTATTTTGTCTGCCTCAAGCTTGTTTTCAATAAAGTATATTTCAAGACGTTTTTTGAAATAATCGGTCATGGCGTCCTGTATGAACTTGTTTGTTATAGACTTTTTGGTCTGGTTTTCGTAGCTTGTTATTGTGGAAAAGGAGTTTACGACAATAATAAGACTGTCTTCAACGTCGTTGAAAGTAATTTTCTTTTCGTCCTTTTTATAAAGATTATTACTCTTTATATATTTGTCTATTGCATAAACAAAGGAGCTTCTTACGGCCTTGTCCGGTGAACCGCCGTATTCGAGATAGGAGCTGTTGTGATAATACTGGAGTGAATTTATCTCGTTGTTAAAGCAGAAGGCTGCTTCAAACTTAAGCTTATATTCCGGCTTATCCTCTCTGTCACGACCTCTGGTTTCTGTGGAAAGATACTGAATGTCTGTAAAGCCTTTTCCGGCGTTAAGCTCGGTTATATAATCCTTTATACCGTTGGGATATACAAATTCCTCGGTTGTATCGGCTTCCTTATCCTTATAAACAAATGTAAGACCGGCATTTACGATAGCCTGTCTTTTGAGAGTGTCCTTAAAATATTCCGTAGGGATATTTATGTCAGTGAAAACCTCCATATCGGGACGCCATTTTATTTCCGTTCCGGTAAGATGTCCTCCGATTTTTTCTTTTTTAAGTCCTCCGACGTTTTCGCCTTTTTCAAAATGAAGTGTGTATTTAAAGCCGTCACGATATATCACTGCGTCCATGTATTCGGAGGAATACTGCGTTGCACAGGTTCCAAGACCGTTAAGACCGAGAGAGAACTCATAGTTTTCGCCTGAGTTGTTGTTGTATTTTCCGCCGGCATAAAGCTCACAGAAAACAAGCTCCCAGTTGTAGCGTTCCTCCTTCTGGTTGTAATCGACGGGTATACCACGGCCGTAGTCCTTTATGCATACGGAATGGTCGGCAAACCGTGTTATCTCTATTTTTTTTCCGTAGCCTTCACGGGCCTCATCGATTGAGTTGCTTAATATTTCAAAAACAGTATGCTCACAGCCTTCAAGACCGTCAGAGCCGAATATAACGCTCGGACGGAGTCGAACTCGGTCGGCACCCTTAAGTGAGGAAATACTGTCGTCATTATAGGTTGTTTTTTCTTTAGCATTAGCCATATCTACACCTGCTTAATTAGTTTATATTTATTAATGATAAACGAGTTTGATTTTTTTGTCAAGTTCTATGCGAATGAATATTTGTATATGGAAATATATATTCGATATAAATTTGCTTTGATGTATTATCTGCCATATGATATAATAAAATAATATTATATTTTGGAGGATAAAAGGGACTTATGGAAAATATTTTTGATACAAACGGAGTATTTGTTAATACAGAAAGACTTGTGTTATCGGACATAAATGAAAGTGAGCATGACGAATATATAAAGCTTTTGAACGACGAATCAAGAAAAGCCGTTGCGGCAATGGACAACATAAACAGAGATGCCGAAAAAGAGCTTAATGCCTGCTATAACGACAATGAGGCGTATTTTATACGTCTTTCGGAGCATAAGGAAAACACAGTTGTTACAATGACAATAAGAGAAAACGGTGCGTTCTGCGGCTACTGTCAGTTGAGAGGAACGGACAAAAAGCTGCCGGAGATATTCGTTGATATAGCAGAGGAAAACAGAGGCAAAGGAATAGGCTTTGAAACGGCAAAAGCTGTCATAGAAAAGGCAAGGGGTATTTTCAATGCGGAAGGCTTCAAAGCACTTATTGATGTGCATAATGCTCCTGCGGTAAAGATTGCGGAAAAGCTCAATGCTGAGAAAAACGAAGACATAGTAAGAGAAAAATACGGAGAAATGTATGACCAGTCCAAGGCATTGCGAGCAATGATTTTGGAAAAATACGGTGATGATGAAAATAACCCTATGCTTTCGTTGTTGACACAGCTTGCAACACTTCCGGAAGGTTATATTATAAAGTAAGCTAAAAAAATCTATGTATTTTATAGTAGTATTTTGTTGTAAAACATGAAAATTAGTAGTATAATCATACGATACATTAATATAAGCATGTTTATTTGAAAGTGATGAGAATTATGAGTAAAAGTTGTGAAAACAATAAAGGCTTTACTCTTATGGAGATGTTAATTGTAATTGCAATTATTGTAATACTTATTGTAATAGCATTGCCTGCTTTATCGAAGCATCTGGAGAAAAGCCGTGAGGTTGTTGATATTGCTAATGTTCGTTCGGCATACGCTGAATTGATAACAGAGGCAATGCTTGATGATAAAACAGATGAAGTCAGAATTGTAAAGCTTAAGCAGCATCAAGACGATTGGCAGACAATGGATCCTGTTACTATTGCAGATGTAACCCATTATAAAAATGATGGTGATACTGATAACTGGAAAGGAATTCCTGTTGCAAATGGCATATGTGAGGTATCATATGACCCTTCAATCGGCGTTATTTTCAACTGGAAGGGAAGCAATGGAGGTAATACAGATCCCGGTTTTGGTTTTAATAATAATGTGCATGGTCCGCTTAACAGAACAGGGATTTTATCTGATTTGGTTAATAGCAAGAATAATAATTTTGAGATAGATTCACAATGTCCTAATTCTGATATGGTTGATAAAGTAAAAGCTGAAATTGAAAGTGATAGTATTATGAAATATGGTACATGGGCGTATCTTGGAGATCCAAACAGTACGTCTGACAGATATTTCTTTTGGACATCTGTTAATACAAATGAAGTCGGAGTTGGCAAAAAAATACCGGTAATTGTGAGCAGAGCAGATGGAGGCTTCTATATATCCGAAACAACAACAGCCCAAAGAAAAAAAGACGGAAAGTATTATGTTGCTATAGCAGATCATGTTTATAATTCGTATGGCTTTAAGCAGTATACAAAAGGAGATCGTTACGATAGTCTTGAAGATGCTTATAAAGCTTATTCAAAGCTGTTTGAAGATGGTAAATATCCTGATTATAAGGATACATTGCCTCAATAAAAAATATATATTTTTATAGAATGAATATTTAAAACCCATGGAAAATGTATTAATAAATACCATACTTCCATGGGTTTATTTTAATCAAAAATTGTTTCGGAAATATTGATAAATATATCCGGCTGTTTTATTTTGTGCAGCTTTCCTTTCCAGAGAACGGTGTTGTTGTCAGCCGCAACGCTTATTTCCGTTCTGTCATTTAATAAGTAGGTTATTGTTATCTTTGGCTCAAATGGTTCTTACGCTTTTTCGAATACGGAATAGTTAAGAAAGCCTGTGATTTTTACCGCAAGCTCAAGCTTTGCACTGTCCGTTATTTCCTTAATCTCGTGATTTGGTTCGAAATATTCGATTTTAACAGCATGTAAGTTTTCTGCTTTTGGTATATCTATAAGAAACATACCGTTCATAAATATGTATCCGCAGAAAACTATTACAGTCGTTATTACAATCCTAAAAATATAAGCTCCTAATTTGCGTATCATAGCTGAATTCCTTTGTTTTTAACTATTAAAAGAAATAATTGCGTTTATGGCAAAAAGCAATCCAACAATCAACGCCAGCTTATAGCCTTTATTTTCTTCATATGAAAGATATGACTCAATAAACCAATACAGAGTAAGGCATATATACGAATAAAATGTTGCAAAAGATTTGGTAAAAAAAAATATAATATGGCTATAATCAGTACGATTTGCAATACATAAAGTATTTTTCCGAGTGTACTATAATTTTCCCAATTCGTATTTATTTTTTTCATTTTAATGCTTCTTTAATATCTTACTTCCATAAAGCTGAGGATTACGTTTTCTTTTTCCTTGAATGTGTCTGTTATATCGTCTTTTGTTGTGCCTTTGAATACCGAATTCTTTACAAAATATGCTGTTGCTGTTACTGCACCATCTGTTCCGGGAACTTCTGTTACGATAACTGAATAATCACCGTCATAATTATAAACAAACATTACCGGATTTGTTATTGCAGAGTCTACATAGGTTTCGCTTGCCGTAACGATTGAAGCAGCCGCAAGCTCGGAAGAGCCTTCTGTTGAGATAAGATATATGGGAAGTGAATTTACCAATGAAGGTCTGACTATATCTGTAATGTCGGAGGATAATTCGGCATCTAAAAGAGCATTAATGTTTTCGTCCGAAATATCTGCTCTGTATACAGAAACAGGAGTTGTATATGAGGCATCTGCTATTTTTTTAATTATATCATTTATTTCGGGAGAAGCAGACATAAGCTTTATGTAGTCCTCTGATTTTGCAAGCTTGCTGATTTTTGTAACAAGCTCATATCCTTTTGTTGCCGCCGGATCTAATGCTGCCATTTTTGTTGGCTGTGAAACGATAACACCGTGGTCGGTTTCGGGTGGACGAACAGTTGTATTTTTAAGTGTAAAACCTGTCGTTAATGTACAGAGCGAAAGGGCGGAGCATACTGCTGCTAAAGCTATTCTTTTATTCATAGTAATTCCTCTCCTTAATTATTTAATTTGTTTATTTTAGCTAATTATACCATAGGAAATTATCAAAATACGGATATTAATAAAATTGTAAAGAAATTTATTAAAATAAATTAAGGTATCTGCAATGAATAGGAATAGAAAATGGATTAACGTAAATACTATCGGTAAAAGAGGATAGGGGAGAATACAAAAAGAACCGCAGAAAAACTGCGGTTCTTAAAAAATCTATATTATGCTAATTACTTCTCTTCTGCAAGCTTCTTGTAGCTTTCAAGTCTTTCCTTAGCATATTTCTCTGTCTTCTCGAAGAGTTCGTTTGCAATTTCAGGGAATGTTCTTACAAGTGAGCTGTAACGAACTTCATTCTTGATGAATGCCTGGAAATCGCCAACGGGATCCTTAGAGTCAAGTGTGAAAGGATTCTTTCCTTCTTCCTTAAGAAGGGGATTGAATCTGTACATATGCCAGTATCCACACTCAACAGCTTTCTTGATCTCTGTCTGAGCACCGCTCATACCACCCTTGATACCGTGGTTGATACAAGGAGCGTAAGCAATGATAAGTGAAGGTCCGGGATATGCTTCAGCCTCTTTAAGAGCCTTAACAAGCTGTGCCTGGTTTGCGCCCATAGCAACCTGTGCTACGTATACATAGCCATAGCTCATAGCCATCATACCGAGGTCTTTTTTCTTTACTCTCTTACCGCTTGCTGCGAACTGAGCAACAGCACCTGCAGGTGTTGACTTAGAAGCCTGACCGCCTGTGTTTGAGTAAACTTCTGTATCGAATACAAAGATGTTAACGTCTTCGTTTGAAGCAAGAACGTGGTCAACTCCGCCGTAACCGATGTCGTATGCCCAACCGTCACCACCGAAGATCCACTGGCTCTTCTTAACAAGCTGATCCTTGTTTTCAAGAACGTAGTCTACGATAGCTTTTGCTTCTTCATTTTCTGTTACAAAGCCTTCAAGCTTAGCAACGAGTTCTGCTGATGCAGCCTTTGATTCTTCACCAAGAGCCATGTTAGCGATCCAGTTGTCGATTGCTGCTGCAAGTTCTTCACATGCCATAGGCTTAAGTGTTTCAAGTTTAGCCTTGATGCCTTCTCTCATGTGTCTAACTGCTGTAGCCATACCAAGACCGAACTCAGCGTTGTCCTCGAAGAGTGAGTTGCTCCATGCGGGACCTTTGCCTTCAGCGTTTGTTGTGTAAGGTGATGTAGGAGCTGAACCACCCCAGATTGATGAACAACCTGTTGCGTTTGCTACATACATTCTGTCACCGAAGAGCTGTGTGATAAGCTTAGCATAAGGTGTTTCGCCACAACCAGCACATGCGCCTGAGAACTCAAGTAAAGGCTGTTCGAACTGGCTACCCTTAACAGAAGCTTTGTCCATAGGGTTCTTCTTAGGTGAAAGTGACATTGCATATTCCCAGTTAGCAGCTTCTGCTTCCTGTGTTGCAAGAGGTACCATTGTGATTGCCTTTTCCTTAGCAGGGCAAACTGTTACACAGCTACCGCAACCAAGACAGTCAAGTGATGAAACCTGCATAGCGAATTTGTAGCCTTCGAATGCTGCGCCACCCTTAGCGTCTGCCATCTTGAAGCCTTCAGGAGCATTAGCAGCTTCTTCTGCTGTAAGAAGGAAAGGACGGATTGTAGCATGAGGACATACATATGAACACTGGTTACACTGGATACATTTTGCAGGATCCCATACAGGAATATTAACAGCAGCGCCTCTCTTTTCGTAAGCAGCTGTTCCAAGAGGTGTTGTACCGTCTTCGATACCCTTGAATGCACTTACAGGAAGTGAATCGCCCTTACGTCCGTTAACTGCTGCAACGATTGTCTTAACATATTCAGGTTCATCCTTAGCAGCGGGAGCAGCTTCGTCAACTGCGTTAGCCCATTCAGCGGGAACCTTAACTTCAACAACGCCTGCAACACCCTGATCAACAGCGGCATAGTTCATGTTGAGGATGTCGTCACCCTTCTTGCCGTATGTCTTTTTGATAGCAGCCTTCATGTAATCAACTGCTTCATCGATAGGGATGATGTTTGCAAGTTTGAAGAATGCAGCCTGGAGAACTGAGTTGATTCTGTTTCCAAGACCGATCTGAGCTGCAATATCAGTACCGTTGATGATGTAGAATTTGATGTTGTGCTGAGCAAGATATCTCTTCATTGCTGCAGGAAGATTCTTGTCAAGCTCTTCTGCTGACCATTCTGTGTTAAGAAGGAATGTACCGCCATCCTTAAGGTCAGTAAGAATGTTGTCGTAAATGTGAACATATGACTGTTTGTGGCAAGCAACAAAGTCAGCCTTGTTTACAAGATATGTTGAGCGGATAGGTTTGTCACCGAAACGAAGATGTGACTGTGTGATACCGCCTGATTTCTTTGAGTCATAATCGAAATATGCCTGAGCATATTTGTCTGTATGGTCACCGATGATTTTGATTGAGTTCTTGTTAGCACCTACTGTACCGTCAGCGCCAAGACCCCAGAACTTACACTGGATTGTGCCGTCACCAGCTGTTACGTCAACGGGAGCACCAATCTCAAGTGAGTGGAATGTAACGTCGTCAACGATACCGAGTGTGAAGTGGTTCTTAGGAGCATAAGCCTTAAGGTTTTCATATACAGCGATGATCTGTGCAGGTGTTGTATCCTTTGAACCTAAGCCGTAACGTCCTGCAACGATTGTAGGTCTGTCAGCCTTGTCAAAGAGTGCTGTACATACATCCTGGTAAAGAGGCTCGCCCTGTGCGCCGGGCTCTTTTGTTCTGTCAAGAACAGCGATAGCCTTGCATGTAGCAGGGATAGCTTTGAGGAAATGCTCAACTGAGAAAGGTCTGTAAAGATGAACCTTAACAAGACCAACCTTTTCGCCCTTAGCTCTAAGGTAATCGATTGTTTCTTCGATTGCTTCACAAGCTGAACCCATAGCGATGATAACTCTTTCTGCATCGGGAGCACCGTAGTAGTTGAAGAGCTGGTAATCTCTGCCTGTGATACGGCTGATTTCCTTCATGTAGTCTTCGCATACGTGAACGATGTTGTCATAGTAAGGGTTGCAAGCTTCTCTTGCCTGGAAGAAAATATCAGGGTTCTGAGCTGTACCTCTTAATACAGGATGCTCAGGGTTGAGTGATCTTCTTCTGAATTCGTTTACTGCATCCATATCAATGATCTTAGCAAGTTCATCATAATCGATGCATTCTACCTTCTGGATTTCGTGTGATGTACGGAAACCGTCGAAGAAATGAAGGAAAGGAACTCTTCCTTTGATAGCTGAAAGATGAGCTACGCAAGCAAGGTCCATAACTTCCTGAACTGAGTTTGAACAGAGCATTGCGAAACCTGTCTGACGACAAGCCATTACGTCTGAATGGTCGCCGAAGATTGAAAGTGCGTGGCTGGCAAGAGCTCTGGCACTTACATGGAATACACCGGGAAGAAGCTCGCCGGCAATTTTGTACATGTTAGGGATCATAAGAAGAAGTCCCTGGCTTGCTGTGTAAGTTGTTGTTAAAGCACCTGCAGCGAGTGAACCGTGAACTGTTCCGGCAGCACCTGCTTCTGACTGCATTTCTACTACTTTAACTGTCTGACCAAAAAGGTTTTTCTTTCCGTTAGCTGCCCAGTCGTCTGTGTGCTCAGCCATCGGAGATGACGGTGTGATAGGGAAAATACCAGCTACTTCTGTAAACGCATATGATGCGAATGCAGCTGCTTCGTTACCGTCCATAGTTTTCATTACTTTAGACATTTGCATATCCTCCTTAAGATTTATCTACCATAATGAGTGGTTAATATTTGCAAATTTGTACTGTTAAATTATATCAAAGTCAAACGGTCTAATCAACAGTTTGTAAAAACATCGGTTGTCATACAACATCCGATAAATGCTGATTTTCCGAGCTTTTCTCAAAGGTTTGTGGGCGTTTTTAATAATTGGCACTCTGAATTTTGAACTGAAAGCTAAATTTTTTAAAAAAAAGTAGAATTAAAAAAATATTTAATAAATTTTAAATATTAATTTATTTTAGATTTGTAAATTTAGTCTATTCTAACAAATATTTACGAACACAAATTTTTCGTGGAAATACTGCATTTCCGCCTAAAAATCGACTTTTATATGTCATAGTTATTGTCAGACAAAGATGTGCCGATAAGGATTTTATTACCATATATTCGGTAATAATTTATCAGTGGTCAGACCTTTATACAGGCATTTTCTTCCGTAAGAAGCTTAAAACGGTATCCGCTTTTACCATTTAAAGTTATGAAAAGGTTATTAACACTGTACTGTATAAAATTAAAACTTTCATCAGCATATACAATAGAAGTGGCTGCCGCAGCCACTGTAATGCGGTGAACGCCCTGCGGTATTCCTATAAAAGCAGACACCTCATTGTATGCAATTCCGTTTATTACGGCAATGCCATCGATATAAATATCCATATATGGAGCGTTTTCCACCGTCTGAATGAACCGCACAAAGGACGATTCGGCAAAGCATTCGGGAACGGCACCGCTCAGCTCCGTAACTGTGTAGCTGTTGCCGCTTTCGGAGATAACAAATATATAAGAGCCGCTATTATTTAATGTAAGCTTGTAGTCGTATAAAAGCTTGTTTCCGTCGCTGAAAACAATGTCATAATCACCGTTTCCAAGCGTTGACGGCTCGCTTAATGTACCGGGTTTAAGGTTTTCGGCGAGAGTAACCTCTCCTGTTGATATGGTAATCTCTCTGTTGTCATTAATCAAGCTGTAAAATCTGACTTCTGAGGCATTCTCAGCCATGGAATTGTTTTCGGTCGGATTGATAAGTATGCTTTCGTAGCTTACTCCGCTTTCTTCGGCAACGCCGGAAGGACCTTTTTCGATATAGCGGACGGCGGCTTCTTTTCCTTCGGGAATGCCTGCCGGCTGTGAACGTGTTGTTTCCACGGCGTTTGCAGCTAAGGCGTTTATAAAGCCTTCGTCATAAAATTTAATACGGTTCTCCGTATAATAATTTCTTGTAAGATTTGTTTTGATTTCTTTGGACATAATATCACTCCGGAAAGGACATTTATGATATATTATGCAGCAATATAATGCTATGTTACTTATAGCAATACTATATAAAATCATTTTGCGGCTTTACAAGTCGCAAGGGGAATGTTGCGAGAGAGGAAGCTCTTAAATTGCGAAGTCCGACTTTCCTCTCTCGCGCTCTTTCCTTTCCGGACACGCTTGAGTTACGAAAATTGCTAACCTTCGCAGGAATGCTGCTCGGTCTTAACGCAATTTTGAAAATATCGGCTGTTCAAGTTTATACAGAATTTTAAATTAAATATGTTATTCCTAAAGTTATCTGTTAAAATGATTTTAATAAAGTTTTTTTGGAGAGTGATTGCATTGAAATGTCCGTATTGCAATGAAGAAATGATACTTGGTTATATAAGAAGTCCGCAGGAAATAAGCTGGAGAACCAAGAAGGACATACTTACAAATGTAGCCGATAAATCAAAAGGCGATGTTATTTTGGCAGAAGGAAATATTTTAAGGGGTTCTACTTTGATTGCCTATAATTGCAGTAAATGCAAGAAAATTATTATTGATTATGATAAGAGCAATATGTGACTTTCATATTTCTTTAAAATTATCTCATATTATGCTATAATTCTTACATTAAATTATGAGGTGAAATTATGTCGGAAATCAACACCGAGATTACAGCAGAAAAAACAGAAAATAAAATAAATTTTACGCATCTTCATGTTCATACGGAATACAGCCTTCTTGACGGTTCGGCGAAAATACCCGAGCTTGTTAAGCGTGCGAAGGAGCTGGGCATGGACAGTCTTGCCATAACCGACCATGGAGCGATGTTCGGAGTTATGGAGTTTTACAAAGCCTGCAAGGAGCAGGGCGTTAAGCCGATTATCGGCTGTGAGGTTTATGTTGCTCCCAACAGCCGTTTTGATAAAAACGGAAGGGAAACCGTAAGCTATTATCATCTGGTGCTTCTTGCGGAAAACATGGAAGGCTATGAAAACCTTATAAAGCTTGTTTCTATGGGCTATACCGAAGGCTTTTATTATAAGCCGAGAGTTGATGAGGAAATACTGCGGAAATATCATAAGGGCATTATCGCCACAAGTGCCTGTCTTGCCGGCCCTGTGGCAAGAACAATGATAAACGGTTCGTATTCAATGGCTAAGGAAATGGCACTCAAATATCTGGATATATTCGGTGAAGGTAATTTCTTTCTTGAGCTCCAGAACCATGGCATACCTGACCAGAAGCTTGTCAACGAAGGACTCATAAAAATGAGCAAGGAAACCGGTATACCGCTAATTTGCACAAATGACGTTCATTATATAAATCAGGAGGACTGGCGTGCACATGACGTTCTTCTCTGCATACAGACCGGAAAAACGGTAAATGACGAAAACCGTATGCGTTATGACGGCAACTGCTATCATCTGAAAAGTCCGGAAGAGATGTATGAGCTGTTTTCCTATGTTCCCGAGGCAATGGAAAACACAATGAAGATTGCCGAAAGATGCAATGTGGAGTTCGTTTTCCATGAGCTTAAACTGCCGAAATATGATGTTCCCGAGGATTGCACAGCAGAGGAATATCTCAGAAAAATAACCTATGCCGGCTTTGAAAGCAAATATCCCAACGCAGATGAAGAGCTGAAAAAAAGACTGGAATATGAGCTTGGCACAATAGTAAAAATGGGCTATGTGGATTATTTTCTTATTGTATGGGATTATATTAAATTCGCAAAGGATAACGGAATAACAGTCGGCCCCGGAAGAGGAAGTGCCGCCGGAAGTGTTGTTGCATATTCACTCAGCATAACAACAATAGATCCTATTAAATACGACCTTATTTTTGAGCGTTTCCTCAATCCCGAACGAGTAAGCATGCCCGATATTGACGTTGATTTCTCGGACGAAAGACGCCAGGAGGTAATTAACTACGTTATCGGTAAATACGGAGCTAATAACGTAGCACAGATTATAACCTTCGGAACAATGGCGGCAAGAGCGGCAATAAAGGACGTAGGAAGGGCTTTGGACGTACCTTATGCCGATGCCGACCGAATATCAAAGATGATTCCGGCAGAGCTTAATATGACGATAGATAAGGCTCTTACAATGAATCCGGAGCTTTTAAATGAATATAAAAATGATGAGGATATAAGACATCTTATTGATATGAGCCGCAAGCTTGAAGGACTTCCCAGACATGCTTCAACACATGCCGCCGGAGTTGTTATATGCGGCAGACCGGTTATGGATTATGTTCCGCTTTATGCCGTTGACGGAAATATATCGACGCAGTATACAATGGGCATACTGGAGGAGCTCGGTATTCTTAAAATGGACTTCCTCGGCTTAAGAACACTGACCGTTGTTGAAAACGCCGTAAATGAAATAAAGCGTATACATGGAATAGATGTGGATATTGATAACCTTCCCGACAGGGACAAAAATGTCTATGCAATGATTTCCGCCGGAAAGACGGAAGGTGTTTTCCAGCTTGAAAGCGGCGGAATGAAGCAGTTCATGAAGGAGCTTAAACCGAGCTGCCTTGAGGACCTTATAGCCGGAATTTCGCTCTATCGTCCGGGCCCCATGGATTTCATACCCAAATATATTAGGGGCAAAAATAATCCCGGTGATATTCAGTATACGTCTCCGGCACTTAAGCCTATTCTTGAGAATACTTACGGCTGTATCGTTTACCAGGAGCAGGTTATGCAGATTGTTCGTGATCTTGCCGGATACAGCCTCGGACGAAGCGACCTTGTAAGGCGTGCCATGAGCAAGAAAAAAGCTAAGGTCATGGCAGAGGAAAGACATAACTTTGTTTATGGTATTGAAGGAGAGGTTCCCGGCTGTCTTGCCAACGGAATACCCGAAAAGACTGCCGAAACAATATTTGATGAAATGACCGATTTCGCAAAGTATGCCTTCAATAAAAGCCATGCGGCATGCTATGCGGTCGTTGCTTATCAGACGGCATGGCTTAAGGCGTATTATCCCGTTGAATTTATGGCGGCGCTTATGACCTCGGTTATGGATAATACGGCTAAGGTAACAGGATATATAAATGACTGCCGACGGATGGGAATAGAAATATTGCCACCGGATATAAATGAAAGCTTTGTCCAGTTCAGTGTTTCCGACGGAAAAATAAGATTTTCTCTTGCGGCAATAAAAAGTGTAGGCAGACCGTTTATAAAAGCCATCGAAAAGGAAAGAGAAAAGAACGGAAAATTTAAAGGGCTTACCGATTTCTGTGAAAGAATGTCCGGCAAGGATAATAACAGAAGAATGGTGGAAAACCTTATTTATGCCGGTGCATTCGATTCCTTCGGCGGAACAAGAAGACAGTATGTTACCGTATGTAAATCCGTTATGGACGGTTTAAGCCAGTCAAGAAAAAATAATATCGAAGGCCAGCTTAATCTTTTCGATATATGTGCGGAAGACAACGGAAGCGTTACATCCGGCGATGATTTCAGACCTATCGAGGAGTTTAAGACAAAAGAAAAGCTTACGTTTGAAAAGCAGGTGCTTGGAATATATATCAGCGGACATCCTCTTGCCGAATACGAAAAAACAATAGAGCGTAAAATAAACGTGCATTGTGCGGATTTTCTTGAAAGTAATATAGAAGAAGGTTTGAGCGACATAAAGGACGGACAGAAAATATCCGCCGGAGGTTTTATTGCCGAGAGAAACATAAAATATACAAAAACAAATAATGTTATGGCTTTCATAAGGCTTGAGGATATGACCGGTTCGGTTGAGGCTATTATTTTTCCGAAGGTTTTTGAAAGAATCGGCAAATATATTGAAGAAGACAAGGTTATAATAGTCGAAGGAAGAGTTTCCATATCCGAAGGTGATGTTCCGAAAATAATATGTGACAATGTTATTCCTTTTGAAGACATTGATAAACAGAACAAAACCGCCGTAAGCATGGGAATTGTACTTACGGACGGACATTCGCTTGACGAAGCTTCGTCCGAGATAGTAAAATATCATGGTGATGTTCCGCTTTATATAAACGATACGGTAAGCGGAAGAAAGTTCAAGGCTGACAGAAAAAACTGGCTTTCTGCCGATGATTTTGTTATAGATGAGCTTAAACGTATTTTCGGCAATGACAATGTCGTTGTAAAATACAAATAATATAGATTTTAAAACCTAAGGGTTTTTATTGCTGGGAGGTAATCAATATGGAAAACGGACAGATGAAGATAGGCGTTCTTACAAGCGGCGGCGATGCACCGGGAATGAATGCGGCGATAAGAGGTGTTGTAAGAACTGCATTAAATAAGGGTTGTAAGGTAATAGGTATCCATAAGGGATATATCGGCCTTATAAACGGAGATATTACGGAGTTTTCATCAAAGGACGTTTCGGATATTATGAACAGAGGCGGCACAATACTCCATACCGCACGCTGCCCGGAAATGATGACAGAGGCAGGCATAACAAGAGCTGCCGCAATTTATAACATACTTGGTCTTGACGGCCTTGTTGTTATCGGCGGCGACGGTTCGTTCAGAGGCTGTAAGGCACTTGCTGAAAGAGGTGCAAATGTAATCGGCATACCGGGAACAATAGACCTTGATATTGCCTGCACGGAATATACAATAGGCTTTGATACGGCTGTAAACACAGGACTTGACGCAGTAAGACGTCTTCGTGATACATCAAGCTCGCACGAAAGATGCTCGGTTGTGGAAATGATGGGCAGAGATGCAGGCTATATAGCCATGTGGTGTGCTGTTGCCGGAGGAGCGGAAGAGGTGCTTGTGCCGGAAAATAAAGGCACTGTTACAGATGATATGGTTATCGAACAGATACTTATGAATCGAAGCAGAGGTAAACGCCATAACCTTGTTGTTGTTGCGGAAGGCGTAGGCGGTACGGTTAAGCTTGCCAAAAAGATACAGGATATAACAGGCATACAGACAAGAGCAACCGTTCTCGGACATTTGCAGAGAGGCGGTACACCTTCGGCTGTGGATTGTATGCACGCATCTATGATGGGCTATCTTGCCGCAATGGATATTATCGAAGGCAAGAAGAACAGAATTATTGCGTATAACAGGGGACGTTATGAATCGCTCGATATCAATGAGGCACTTTCTATGACAAAGAAGATGGATGATGAATATTATAATGTAGTTAAATTACTTTCTATTTGATTCTGAAAACATAAACCGGATAGTTATTTTGTTAATTCATTTGAAGAAATAAGAATGGGTACAGTCATTTGTCTGATTGTACCCTTAAATGTTTGTATGTATTATATTTTATTCAATATCATCAATGCACTTGTACATTTTATAACCGTCTAAATCTTTATCTTTTGGAATTATGTGCATATCATCTTCGAAATTTTCATATGAATTCCTTAAGTATAAATTGTAGCCCTGTTCGGTAGATGAGAGCGTTATAAAAGCAATTCCGACTTCGGATTGAAGTTTAGCAATTCTGTTTTCACAATCAATCAGCAAATAATCGCTGAGATATAAATTTCTGTTATTTAATTTGCCGATTTGATGCTTCTGATATTTTAAATCCAAAGCCAAGAAATTAATATGTATCGCACCGCCCATAAATTTAAAATTTTTGAAATCACCAATATACTCGATTTCATCTATACGGTCAGCTTCAATAGCATAGAATCCTATTATACGGCTTTTATCTTTATTGACCATTACATAAGTAACGCCTTGATTATTGTCAAAAGCATAATCCTGTTTCAAGAACCGATTAATAACCTTATTTCCGCAATCGAAGTTATCAGCTAAATTTTGCAGCTCTTTTGTATATTTAATTATATTTATTACTTCCATTATTTTTCAGCAGAGTCCTTTTCTGTAACTATAACCTTAAGCTCACCGGTTTCCTCATCTGTATCAAAGATAAAATTATGGCTATTTATATAACGTCTTCTTTCAAGATATTCTTCAGAAGGTTTTTTACCTTTTAATTCTTTTTTATTGGTTATAAATGGAGTTTTAGATTTGATAGCGTATACAGCCATTTTGCATTCCTCCTTATCATTAATGTGATTATTGTCAATATTTATATCTTTATCCATATTATAATGGTTCCTTTCGATTAAATCAACTTTTCTTATGATAACTTTATTATAAATACAGTATTTACATGATATATAGAAAGTAATATATCAATATTTTTTTACATTCTTTACAATTTTATTACAATATCAGTAAAAATATTGAAAGTTATCATTTAATTGGTTAATATTTTAATACAAGTGTTATAAACGGATAATTGTTGTTTCTTATGGGAGGACTGCCATGAATCCTGTGTATTTAAGAATAATAAAAGATGTTATATGTTTAATGGTTTTTATGTTAATTCTCAGCAATGTATGCAAAAGGTTGGTAGGAAACGTAAAAGAAGGCAGAGATCTTGTGTATGTAGATAAAATTTCCGATTTGGCAAAGATATTGGTTCTTTGTATTCTTGCTTTTGTAATGTCTTACTTGTTCAGAATAATATGTCTTGCTGTTATGATACCTTATTTAATTAAAAAATATAATTGTATACAAAGGCTTGCGAGCGACTTATATAAGGACGATTGGAAAAAGCAGTCCGGATACATAACTCAAATAAGCGGACAAATTAATAAAATTTGGGTAATAGTTGTATTAGCTGCATTGGTGGTTGGTTTTGATATGTTGATAAGCTTAATCAAAGGCACATTTGTTTTATATTAATGGTTTTATAAGATTACGGACTTTGTTAATAACGTAAAGGAGTTTTGATTGTCGATAAATTTCGGTTTATAAGGGAGGACTGCCATGGATTTATTATTCAGTATTATAGGTATTATATGTGTAGTGGCTCTTGTTAAATTTACGCATAATTATTGTGACAGGCTTACCGAAAGCATAAAAAACGGTCAGTATCTTATGGACATTAATACGGTTTATGACTTTGTCGGGCTTGTTGCGGCTATAATCAGTTTTTTGTTTGCACCTTTTTTAATTGTGCTGATATTCCTTTTCAAAATGAAGCCTTATGTGACTAAAAGGTTTGACGATATGTACAGGCTTGTAAATGAGCTTTATGCCGATGATTGGAACAGGCAGTATAAATATCTTGCACAGCTGAACTGGAGAGTGAACAGAAACAGGATTGTTTTTGCAGTAGTGCTTATAGGCATTGTTTTACTTATGGTTTGTCGTTTTATGAGAGTATTATTATATTAAGGAGCTGAATTTTATGAAAAGAAAATTACTTACTTTGCTTACCGCAATTATGTGCGTTACATCTGTGCCGTATACCGCAATGGCGGAGGAAAACGGACAATATGCGGAAATGAAAGCTGTGAATGTTGACATCAAACAGGATATTGCCGAGGTTGTTTATAAAGGAGATAAAATTCCATGCAACGGCTTTACCGTCGGCGGAAAGACGTATGTACAGCTCAGACAGCTTGCTGAGGAAACCGGCAAGAAGGTCAGCTATGACAGTTCAACAAAGCGTGTGGTTATAAAAAATGAAAGCAATACGGAGAAATCAAAGTCCTCTGTTGTCGGTGCCAAAACAGCAGTAAGCGTTGGAAATATGAATATATACGGAAATGATACTGATTATTCGGCTTTAAAGGACAGCGAGGTTTATAATGCAGACGGATATACATATTGTGAGCTTAACAGTATTTTAAAGCTGTTTTCCGAAATGGATAAGGCTGACGGAATACAAAAGCAAACCGAAAGCTTTGATAACGATATTGTCGAATATGAAAACGACATGGGAAATTTCTTTACTTCGGGAAAAAATATAGTCAATACACTTACAAATGATGCGCATAAAGCTACCGACGCAAAGATTGATAAGGCAGTCCGTAAGTCGTTGCTTAAGGTCGGCAACTACAAAGTAGTGTCTGATGTCAAAACATATGTGAAGAATATGAAGGGCATGGAGATAATAATTGTTGATTTCGATATTAATTATGGCAATGGCGAAGGTATAAGCCGAGAGTATATTTATATGCCGGTGGACGGAACGGAAAGCGAAAAGACAATTGATACAACTATTAAAGACACCGATATTGAAAAAATTAATGTAAACATAAATACTGTTACTATGGACTTTAACCATAAAACCTATGAATATAAGGGAAGTGCCGTAACGAAGGGCAAGCTCGATAGTGCTAAGGCAATGAGTGCGGCTGAATACAGCGATTATAAACTGCTTGACCAGTGGACAGTGCCGTTCATATATAAGAGCTATGATGACGATAAGGTTTATGAGGTTATAGCGGTTGAAAATCTTCTTGAAAAACCGGACGGAAGTAAATGCCTTAAGGAAAGCTTTTATAAGGTTACGGATTTTATATACAGCGGAAATGAGCTTTGATATTTTTATTTAATTGATTTTGAATATACCTGTGGCAATGGTATCAATGTATGAAAATAAGCAGAATTTGGCAAAATCAATATTTTTAGAGTAGTAGACAAATAGGTAGCACAAAATTGAACAATAAAACATAAAAGGGGTGTGCATTGTAGCAACATCCCTTTTGTATATACTCATGCTGTGAATTATGAGAAAATTCTATTATTTCAATATTCTGATTTGAGCAAAAACAGCTGAAAAGGAGAAGAAAATAAAACATAGAAAAAATTGTCAGACTGTAGACAAAGTTATTCTTGTATAGCGGAAGGTCTTAGGAAACGATAGTCATGACTTTCGTAAACGAAAGTTGCTTTGCAACTGTGCCATCTTGCACAGTCAGTGGTTTCCTAAGTGGAATCCATACAGTCATGACTTTTGCTTTGAAAAAGCAAAAGCGGCTTCGCCGCCGCACTTTCTTGTGCGGTCAATAGACGGGATTCACTTCCGTCGAGGAGAATAGCTTAGTCATGACTTTCGCAAGCGAAAGTGGCTTTGCCACCATGCTGTCTTGCATGGTCAATAGTTTCAAGGCTTTTTAGCCGATGGAATGAGCTATTCATGCTTCTGTTTAAACAAGTCGAAATTCCTGATTTCGACTTAGGTGTCGACTTTGTCGACACCTTGAATTATGTTACTCATCTGCCAAATCGGCAATCAGTTTGACATTGCTGACTGCCAATGCAAGTTGCAGCTTGTTTTCCAGTCCTGTTTTTTGCAGCATATTTGCTACATGAAATTTGACAGTGGACATTTCACAGCCCATCTCCGCAGCTATGCGGGTGTAAGACAGTCCACGCACAAGATGTCGCAGAACCTTCAACTCAGTTTTTGTAAATTCCGTACTCTTTGCCATGCCGATATTGACAGTCGGAGGTGCATCCGGAAAGATATGTTCACCCTCCATGGTTCGTTTGACGACATCCATCAGACGTTTCTCGGTAGAGTCCTTATACCAAAGACTGTCGGCACCTGCACGTTTTGCTTCGTCCAAAACCGCACCATCAATCAGTGATGTAACAACAATAATCTTGGTTTTTGGGCAAATGGCTTTTATCTGACTGACGGCAATTAATCCGTTTTCTCGGTTTTCTGTCTGTACATCCATCAAAATCAAATCGACAGGATTTATTCGGCATACCTCAACTGCCTGTTTTGCACCGGGAATAGATGCTATGATTCTGTAGTCGTCCTTGGCACGAAAATAGCTTTCAAGCAGACTGCGAATCATAATCTGGTCTTCAACAATCATTACTTTCATGTGGTGTTCCTCCTTCCGGAAAACTAAGCGTGAGTTTAAAGCGAGGAATGCTATCAATGTTCATTTTACCATCAGCTTCTTCTACACGTTGGCGGAGCATGGAAAGACCGCCGCCCTCTGTGATATTTTTCTTTGGTGCCAATCCATTGTTGGTTAGGGACATCTCTATGTATCCTTCCTCCTGCCAAAAGCACACATACAATTCTGTTCCGTCTGCGTGACGGGCACAATTTGCCGCACATTCACATATTGCCAGTGCACTTAGCGTGCGTAAACGCTGTGTTTTTGGCTCAGCACCTGATAACAGAACTTTTACGCCAAGTTCTTCAGCTCTTTTTTTTGCTGCTTCCAGTGGTTTAGATTGCATTGTCATCTGACTGGAACGGTAAAGCACCGAAATTGACTGTTCCCAAAGTGATGCATTTGCACGAATTTCCTCCAAATCTGCGTGCTTGAGAAGTACACGACGTGCTGCAAGAATACTGTGCCCAATGTTGTCATGCACACGGAGCTTTAGTGCAAGCGTCTCTTCTTCTCGAATGATTTCCGGCATTTGTTCAAATAGCTTACGCATATGAGCATTGGCTTTTTCAAGCTTTAAATTTTCTTCTTTTAAATGGTTTTGTTTTTGCATCAATTCCGTAATATCCGTAGCAGTAGTTTGTGTATATCGGATGCCTGCGTTTGTTGTTATTTGTTCAGAAGCAAAGCGATGTACCTTGCCGTCAGGAAACCGGTATATCTTAAGCAATGGATCCAAACAGCAAATGTTTGAAGGCGGTGACTGCAAGTTAGCCTGTAATTCCGCAAGCGTTTGTATACCACCACGTTGCAAAATATTCATTATGTCGAGCATACGATGATTGACGAGTCGCACAACGCCTGCTTTATCGAAGAAGCAAACAGCAACAGGCAGGGAATCGAAGCTATCCTTAATTCTGTCCATAAATTTTTATAGTCCTCTCAATTTTTCCGATTTATGTATAATATACTGTAACCCATCATCATCCTGTTCCCATTCTAAACCTGGGAATTGTGTGTTCAGATTGCAGAGTGACTGTGCTCCTGAAACACAGAGGTTCACCTCTACCTGTTCTCTGACATCTACGAAGATAAGTAGGGCATGCAGTGAATCAAACTCTGCTTCAACGACCGCTTCAAACAGATCGTAGACCTGAGCTGCCTGGTCAACAGTTAGTTGTCTGTCACCGTTAATATGTACACTGCAGTCCACACCATACAGGCTGAGATTTTCTACCGATTCATTAAAACATAGCCTTAATTCCTGTACAGAAATCGAACCACGCTGAACACCGACAAAAATCAGGTTGTTTCTGCGTTTTATATAAGTTCCGAGAATGATAACCTTGCTAAGTATGTGTTCAGCCTGCTCACGGTCGTCTGTATGTTGCAATTTTATAAGAAGCTCTTGAAGCATTGCAATTTGGTTTGCCGTCTGAGATTCCATTATATCATATAGTCTGTTTGTCTCTGTCAGCTTTAGCAGCTTTGCACGCTGTGCGTTTTCCGCTGCCAAAACATCCCCGATATCACGAAGCTCATCATGCGTTATCTCAAGCTCTTTATTAATTTTATTCAGTTCTGAAATGTCCTCTTTCCAGAACACCCATCCTTGACGAATTTTATGCCTCTTTAAAAGTGTATCTTCATCCAATCTGATGGTATCCTTCTGCATATAATGCAGTTCGTTTTGCGTAAATGCTCTTTGCATGGTGACTGATATATGCTTGGTGCAAAGTGAATTATCCGTAATTTGGATAGGCAGACTCGTTACTTCGAAAAGCTCGCCGTATCCCATGTTAGACTGAATCAGTCCGCATTGAATGCAGCATTCGAAAATACTTGCAAAAATCAGACATTGTGAAACAGTCATATCTCCTGCAAGTACCCAGACCCAATATACCTTTTTGGCATACGCATGAACATATATCAGCGAAAGTATAAACGGAACAAGTGGCAGAAAGCGAAATTTTTTGCTATGAGGTATACGACAGTTTTTTATCATCAAAACAAGCGAAACCGCCGCACATAGCAGTTCCCAACTCAGTACCAATAAATAGCCAATGCCATACCTATATTCATGATTTGACAAAATGTTATTTGGAAAGGAAAACACCAACTGATGAGAATCATTTGTCAGAACGAGTAAAAGCATAATCGTCGTTGGTATATAAAGAAGATTAGTCCGTTTTGGCAGTAGAAAGTCTTCAGCCTTGCCAAGAGATTGGGCAACAAAGACCGATAGCATGGGAATATACAGAATAGGGACATAGTAAAAGTACCACAACCAGTGCTCTACATATAGATTGTCAATAGAAAATTTGATTGAGCGCAGGAGCAGCCATAGCACCATAAGCATGGAAATTAAAAACAAATAGTGACGCACCTGTGTCTGTACTATACGGATATGAAGCGATAATCCCCACATAAAAAACAATGAAATATAGATTGCACTTCGCAGATATCCCCATCCCGGGTGATTCAGATAAATACGACTGGCATAGCGAATATACATGGCAAATGAAATAAATACCAGTACAACCAGTGCAAGCAGTATAGTTTTTTTCATAGTCTTGCTCATGCTATATCTCCACCCTGTTACAACTACTTATATAATACAATAATATTGTTTATATAATATAGCATAGCATATAGATATTAGAAATACAATAAGGTTTTATTTATTTACAATATGAGACACTTTGTTTTAAATTTTCTTGTTAAAATTTGCAAAACCTAGCCAATCGGCGGGGGCGGAATTTTAATTTTGAAGATACAATATAAACAAATGAAACATTATATTCATAAATAAGAGAAAGGCGGTGGAAAAGAACTGATGCGGAGAATCGTACTGGATATGAAAGGCAGACTTTTGGCAGAGGCAGTTGAACAATCACTTACAGGATGCAATCTTGGTTTTATTGTCTACCGCTCTTCAAGTCCGGAGGAAACACTTAATTTATGCAAAGTCTGTCATGCCAATGTACTTGTAATGGAGGTTGTTCGTGAAGGCGTATGGAAGCTAAGTGAACGGCTTAAAATTCGAAATGAAATAAAGAATCTTGGCTGGGATTGCAAGATATTACTGCTGATAGATGAACGTGCAGATGAAATGCTTGCTGCCGATGTTCGACAGGCTGTGAAAGATCAGCTGGTTGACAATTTTATTTATGCATCGGTATCGCCGACCTACCTCGCAGGTGTGATTGATACGCTTTAGAAAGGAGTGGTAATATTGCAGGTTATAATTCAGAAAATACCGGAGAATTTAATGGAGTTTGAAATGCTAAATACTGAAGGACGTCAACCGGAAAGAATCTGTGCAATGTTTCTGTGTGCACTGGCACTGTTTGATCGTGATAAGGACGCAGGCACAGCCGCAATAAATCTTCTGCGCGGGCCTAAGCCTTTAACACCGTATGACTGCCAGTTCTTACGTGATCGACTGCGTGGTAAAGCATATCTTCCGCTTGCATATTTTGAAGGTGCAACGCCCGAAAACAGTTATCAGCCACATAAGCCGTATATACTTAATGTGATGGAAGATCCAAGACCACAGGACATAGAACAAGGATATTTGCGATTATTCCTTAAAACAGCAGGTGCGGATTCACCACGCCCCATAAAGTTACGGCAAAAAACTTCGACCGGAGAATGGTTCTTATGGGAATATTCAAGTATTCTCAGTGGCATTCGTATTCCGGCAGCAGAAGATCCTTGGGCATAAAAAAGTGAGAAAGGAAGTAAATAAATATGGGATTAATTAAAGCAGCATTAGGCTCAGCCGGTGGCGTTATGGCTGACCAGTGGAAAGAATATTTTTATTGTGAGGCAATACCTGAAAATGTTATAGCCGTCAAGGGCCAGCATCGTGTCTCAGGACGTAGCAGCAACAACAAGGGATCGGAAAATATTATTTCCAATGGATCTATAGTTGTTGTAGCCGACGGTCAGTGTATGATTATTGTCGATCAGGGAAAGGTTACTGAGTTATGTGCCGAACCCGGAGAATTTACATATGACAGTTCAACAGAACCATCCATTTTTTCAGGTGAGTTAGGAAACAGTATTCGTGATACATTCAAGAATATCGGTAAACGATTTACATTCGGTGGTGAACCGCCAAAGGATCAGAGAGTTTATTATTTCAATACAAAGGAACTCATCGGCAACAAGTATGGCACACCATCACCGGTTCCGTTCCGAGTTGTTGATCAGAGAGCGGGTATCGACATTGATATTTCACTCCGTTGCTTCGGTGAATACAGCTACCGTATTTGTGACCCGATTCTGTTCTATACTAACGTTTGTGGAAACGTGAGTGAGGACTACACAAGGGATCGTCTTGATAGCCAGCTCAGAACTGAGCTTCTGACTGCTTTGCAGCCGGCATTTGCAAAGATATCCGATATGGGTATTCGTTATTCTGCAATCCCCGGTCATACAATGGAGCTTGCCGAAGCATTGAATGAAGTTCTTTCCGGAAAATGGCGTAATCTGCGTGGACTTGAAATCGTTTCCTTCGGTGTTTCGTCAATCAAGGCGAGCGAAGAAGATGAGCAGATGATCAAGGAATTACAGCGCAATGTAGCATTCATGGATCCAACGAGAGCGGCTGCACACTTAGTCGGTGCACAGGCATCTGCTATGCAGTCTGCGGCAGCTAATCAGGGAGCAGGCCCTGCAATGGCCTTTATGGGAATGAATATGGCCGGAAACAGTGGCGGTATGAATGCACAGAACCTCTATCAAATGGGGGCTCAGCAACAAGCACAGTCCGCACAGCCAACACCGTCAGCACCTGCACCTGCGCAGGAGGCTGTTGCACCGACAGGTTGGGATTGTGCCTGTGGTAAAAAAGGAATTACCGGTAATTTCTGTACAGAATGCGGTGCAAAAAAACCTGAACCACAGCCGGCAGCAGACAGTTGGAAATGCCCGTCATGTGGTAATGTCGTAACCGGCAAATTCTGTCCTGAATGTGGCACTAAAAAACCGGAAATAAAAGAAAACGGATGGACGTGCAGCTGCGGAGCGGTAAACAAAGGAAAATTCTGCCCCGAATGTGGCCAACCTAAGCCTGCCGGTGTTCCGCAGTACAAATGCGATAAATGCGGTTGGGAACCGGCTGATCCGGCTCATCCGCCGAAATTCTGCCCCGAATGCGGAGATCCGTTTGACGACGGAGATTTACATTGAAAAAATTATTTAAAATTGGTTTGATTGTTTTGGTATCAATTGTAGTTTTAACATTGACAAGTGGTTTTCTTTACAGACATTTTGTCGGAAACCGTATTATGGACGGCGGCAGAACGGAAAACCCTGATGTATACAGAGCAGATAAAGAACTGGTCGAATTTAGCTGGTATCAAAACCACATGAATTATTACAGCTGTTTCTCACTGAATTTTTATCTTGAGAATGATATGCCTGTTGCAGACGGTTGGTTCTTAAACTATGAAGACGGTGAAAAAAGACAAAGCGAAGAGGATGCGTTTTTAAATCCGATTCCATGGCAGCTTACATGGGTACAATGGTTTGAGCTTCAGAATATGTTGTCAGAGTTAAAATTGCCTGAGTACCAAGAGCCGTCTCCCTATGTTATGGATGAGACTGACAGCAAGATATATGTTGTCTGGCGTACCAAAGACGGGAATATTACCGAAAAGCTCAGTGGCAATAATGCCAACGAGCTGAAGGACTTGGTGTTCCGTATTGCTGAAGAAGCCTATGTGGCATCACAGTTAGAAGAACAACCGTACGAAGTCAATGAAACGGCAAAACTGACAGGATTTTACTGTAATCAGAATGCAGAATCGGAAAACGGCTGGAATTGCCCATCGTGCGGAATGAATAATGGCAACAGCGTATTTTGCGTAGAGTGCGGAACCAAGAACCCGGTGAATGATTGAAACTTAGCAACAACAAGAAAAGTATAATTTATTATAAATGAACACGAGCTTTGAGAGTCATATGTATACTGAAGTGCTTACCGTTCTAACTTTGTATATATATGGTACAGTATTTAATTCCAAAGCAGACGATACACATTATACGGCATAATTCAGCCGTCAGACATAAAGGAGATGGATATGTATGGGACTGTTCGATAAAAAATATTGCGATATTTGTGGTGAAAAGATTGGTTTACTCGGAAATCGCAAGCTGGAAAACGGCAATCTTTGCAAAAATTGTGCTAATAAGCTTTCGCCATGGTTTTCCGACAGACGTAACAGTAATGTTGAAGAGATAAAAGCACAGCTTGAATATAGGGAAGAAAATAAGGAAAGAGTTTCAGCGTTTCATACGACCAGAACTCTTGGTACTGATATGAAGGTGCTTCTTGATGAGGATGCGGGAAAATTCATTGTAACAAGAGCCAGAAATTTGGCTGAAGCAAACCCTGATGTTTTGGATTTCGCAGATGTGACCGGCTGTAATCTCGACGTTGACGAGAGCCGTTCTGAGATTATGCGTGAGGATAAGGATGGTAAGGAAGTAAGCTATAATCCGCCACGCTATGAATACTCATATGATTTTTATATCACCATTTTTGTCAATAATCCCTACTTTGATGAAATGCGATTCAAGATCAATCCAAGCTCTGTGGATATCACACCTCCATCTTTAATGCGTCCTGGCATGATGACAGGATTTAACCCTGAAAGCAATGTTGAGTATTGCAATTATAAAAAACTCGGCGAGGAAATCAGAGAGGCACTGACACAGGTTCGTAATGATGTGCGTGAAAAAATCGAACAGGCGGCTGCTCCTAAGACAGCAGTTACATGTCCATACTGTGGGGCAACTACCACACCTGATAGCAGCGGCTGCTGTGAATACTGTGGTGGTGCAGTAAACGGTTGATTTTTACAATAAAAATGCAAGTGGATTACGTTCAATGGAAAGAGCAAATGAAACTTGAGAAATGCACTTATTAAACAAAATGGCACCAATTTTATTTACAGCGACCGTTTTAGGGTGATGTTAGAAATTTAAAACGAATGCTCTTGTATATGGCAAAAACCATAACACAAATTAGAATTTCGGTTATGGCATCAGCATTATTTTATAAAAACAGGTCGCATATAACCACAATACATACTATTACATACTTATTTAAGAAAGGAGACACTACTATGGCAAACTTTACCGATACCATGAAAGAAGCTGCATTCGCAAACAGTCCACGCGAATTCGATCTTCCTTTTTCAACTACGCTTGAAGAAATTGCGGAAAAGCTAAATGCCCGCTCAGCAGCGTTCCAGATGCCTTTCCAAATCAAGGGAGGAGTTCCCGGACAGCGTATATCATTTGAAAAGGAACCAAATCTTGATGTAGGCCTCTGGCTTTTTCTTAAAGATGGTACGCACATTCGTATCCAGCCGGTAATTACGGAGGCAAAGATGTCAGTTGGCGGTATGCGCGTTGATAAGAATAGTGCATTGCGTAAGGGACTTAAGGGGGCAACAATTGACCTTGCAACTGAGCGTGGAGGCTATATTGACACCGTAACCGAAACTGTGAAGAAAATTTTGAATGGCGAAGAAGTTGAAGATTATGTTGCACCTGAAGTTCCTGTTGGTGCAGAACCGCCAAAAGATTGGATGACAACATTTCTGCTTTGTCTCTTCCTTGGCAGTATCGGCGTTCATCGCTACTATGTCGGAAAAATCGGCACAGGAATTTTATACACATTTACATTGGGGCTGTTTGGTATAGGATATCTTGTTGATTTTATCAATATTATTCGTGGCAAGTTCACCGATAAGAACGGAAACTATATCCAGCGTGAAAAGAAAGAAGAAACAGCGTAAGTATTTCTGATATGCACTCATATATTTTAAATGCTTTTTAAAATGGATTAATATTATTTTCTTATGAGTAGCAGATTTACGTATCAATGGATGATTTAGGAAGGAGATTATGAATATGAAACAGACGAAGAAAAAAATACTTTGCCTGATTTTTGCAGTACTGATGATACTCAGCTTCACTGCCTGTGGCAAAGGTAAGACATCAGCAGACTCCAATATAATCGATCTTGGCGATTGTGAGTTACTCTATAAGGGTGCTTGCATAATGGACGATAGTGACGGAAACGATGCAATTGTTTTGACACTTGACTTTACAAACAAAGGCAAGGAAAATGCTTCATATCTTTGGAGCGTTGACGAAACAATTATGCAGAACGGTGTAGAACTTGAGGTTGCAACCGTATTTACAGGTTCGGACTACTCTACTATTATCGAAAACCAGTTCAAGGATGTTGAACCGGGTGCAACACTTGAGGTTAAGACAGCATACGTGTTGTCGGACACAACAAGTGAAATTACGGCAACTTTTGAGGAAATATTTGGCGGCAAAAAAGGCACTATCACTATTGATCCAACAACACTTGGTCAGGAAGGAACCGGTGATGAGTTACTCGACTGGTGGAACGGCGATTGGTACGGCTGGTGGCAGATGACCGGTTGTTCGGGCACTTATGAGAGTATGGAAGGTAAATGGTGGGATGTTTGTGGTTCAATTGACATTGGTACAGACTACACCGGTACTGTTACACTTTGGGATGAAGATTATACAAAATCAGAACCTATGGCATCAGTGAATGTTAGTTTAAATGAGGCAGGAACCGGCGATCACGGTACAATTATGTCTGAAGGCGGCTGGTTCACAGATGTTGAATTAGAGCACGCAGATTGGATTGTTGACCCCGGCTTAATGGAAAGAGACAACATAATCTGCATAGAAGGTTGGTACGAAAACGGTGACGATGAATACTACTATGAGATTTATCTTCGCCCTTGGGGAACCTACTGGGATGATGCAGGAGAAGACTTCTTACCTTATAATTATGAAAGCTGGTATTTGCCGCTTATTGATGATGGCAAGTCTATGCCTGACAGCATTGGCTCAGAAGCACCTTCGTCCAGTATGGGCGGAGGCGGAAACACATCCGGAGGAACCGGTATTGTAACTGATGAGCAGGTACAAAAAGGCTACGTATGGATGAACGAGGTTAATAATAATATTTTCGATACAACATATGAGGAATTGGTTGCTTACTTCGGCGTAGAAGGCGAGTTCGTTAAAGAAGAGTACAGCGATCATATGAAGGCAAATTATCGCTACTATAAATGGATTTCATCCGAGAATCCTTCAAATTTCATTTACGTCAATTTCGTAGAAGAGAAACCCGGCGTTTATGAGGTTAGTGCTTACAATACAAGCGGTTTCTCAGGAAACGAAGCTATAGAAAAGTATCTTGATGTTGTTAAAGCTGAGGCGGCAGAAGCGAATAAGGCTGCTTCTGCAAATGCATCAATGAAGGACTTCTCTGTTGATATTGCTCAATTTGCAAAAAAGGATGTAAAGGTTAAGATTACTACGAAGATACCTACATCAGGTTGGTCATACGATGAAAACGGAAGAAGTCTTGTAGAAAATGATGATCCTTCAGCATTTGGTGCAGGCAAAATTAAGTTTGAAGTTAGTGGAAGTGTTGATGATTTCGATTACTATAAGGATAAGTTTGAAAACTATAATGATGTTGAAGACCGTGTAATCGGTGGTATCACATTCCATGGCCGTACATATAAATACATTGGCTATCAGTGGCTGCAGTATGTAGCACAGATTGATGATGGTCGTGCCCTCTCAATTGGATTGATAGATATGGATTGTGTATCGGGAACTATGCCTGATATTATTCTCACTAACATGAAGTTCCAGTAATGCAGACTTTCGGATGTGATATGTGTTCACACTATTTTGAATCAGTGTGGAAGAAAAAATAGGTAAAAACATATAATCCGGCTCCCGTCCCGTTTGGGACGGGAGTAATATGAATTCTTCGGGCAAGGAAGTATTGGCATGAAGCTGAACAAAAGACAGATTAAATGCCAAATATGCACGGGTAGATGCAGAAACTGCCTTGCTCGATGCTTTATCCTTGTGATAGTGAAAATCCACCGAAGATAAGCCATCAGAGTTACTGTCTTTACCGATGACAGTAACATCGGCGTAAGACAAGACAAAGAAATGAGGGATTTAGATGGCAACAAAGATAACAAATTATCAATGTCCCGCATGCACGGGTCCTCTGCATTTTGTGGGTGAATCCGGAAAATTGGAGTGTGACTACTGCGGTACCAGCTTCGATGTGGAGGAAATTGAGGCACTCTATGCAGAAAAGGAACAAAAATCGGAAAAAACAGCAGAAGATGTGGCAGATGCGACAGATGCGACAGATGCGACAGCTTCCGATTCCAAGGATGGTTCTGAATGGGACGTTTCAGATTTGAATGAAAACTGGGGTGCAGATATTGAGGGAATGCGTGCTTATAGCTGTCCGTCTTGTGGAGCAGAACTGATTTGTGATGAAACAACAGCAGCTACATCCTGCCCGTACTGTGGCAATCCAACTGTCATTCAGGGACAATTTTCCGGTATTCTGAAGCCTGACTACATTCTGCCTTTTAAACTCAGCAAGGAGGATGCCATTAAGGCACTTAAAAAGCACTATCTCAAAAAGCCACTTTTACCATCAAATTTTTCTAAGGCAAACCATCTTGAGGAAATCAAGGGTGTGTATGTTCCTTTTTGGATGTACGATGGTAAGGCGGACGGAAGTGTGCAGTTTCATGCCGTCAAAGTACATGTATACACATCCGGAGATTATGAGATAACAGAAACCAATCATTATGATGTGAGTCGCAAAGGCTCTATTGCCTTTGAAAAAATTCCTGTAGATGCATCAAGCAAGATGCCGGATGATTATATGGATTCTATCGAACCATATGATTATTCTGATCTCAAACCGTTTTCAACGGCATATTTGCCCGGATTTTTGGCAGATAAATACGATGTAAGCGTAGAAGAAAGCCGAGAACGAGCGGATATACGCTGTGCAGGTTCTTTGGTAAATGCACTGAGAGATACTGTAAAAGGTTATACCAGCTGTGACGAAACTGATCGTAATATCAAACTTACACGAGGTAAAGTACATTATGCACTGCTTCCTGTGTGGATTTTGAATACAAAATGGGATGGAAAAGATTTCCTCTTTACTATGAACGGTCAGACCGGCAAAATTGTCGGAAATCTTCCGGTCAGTACAAAGAGATTGATCGGCCTGTTTGTAGCTATTGCAGCACCGCTTGTTGCGCTTAGTGTGATTGCAATTGTGCTTATGGTACGGTAAGGAGGGCTTGGTTATGAATAAAAAACGAATATTTTGCCATCTGTTGGCGATTATTATGGCTTTTGCCTTCTGTATTAGTGCATTTGCAGCGGAGCAGACCGGAGCACAGCTGAATTATGTAACAGATGCCGCCGGGCTTCTCAGCGAAAGCGAAAATGATCGTTTGGAAGAAACGGCAGAGTTAGTTTCAAATAAATACGGTGTTGGTGTTTACATAGTGACAGTGGGGGATTTTAACGACTTTAATCCTGACGGCGTATATGAAGCAACCTATACGATATATCATGACTATACAATGGGAGAAGGGCCAAATCGTGATGGTATAATGCTTCTGCTCAGTATGGATAATAGAAAATGGGCTATGTTTTGCTATGGCTCACGCTGTGAGTATGCGTTTAATAGCTATGGTCAAGAGAAGCTGGAAAAGGTCTTTCTGGATAATTTTGGAGAAGACGACTGGTATGGTGGTTTTAATGACTATGTAAAAGAATGTGGTGTTTATCTTGGAAAGGCTGCAAAAGGCAAGCCTGTTCGAGCCAATCCGGTGTATGCGTGTCTTATTGCAGCAGGTTTAGCTCTGCTTTTGGCAACGGTTATTGTTTCCGTAATATGGCAGAAGATGCAGTCTGTTTCTATAAAGACAACTGCCAACGCCTACGTTTCGGGAGCACTTCAGTTGACTGGACAGTCAGACACTTTTACACACAAGACAACTTCCAGTCGTAAGATTGAACGTAGTTCTTCGAGTGATAGCGGTAGCTGTAGTGAATCCGGTGGCGGAGGCTCCGGTCGAAGTGGATCGTTCTGAAAGGAGAAGTGGAGAAGCTATGAAAATAATACGCAAACGAGCACTTGCACTGTTGCTGGCGCTGATTATGCCACTGCCTTTGTGTGCTTGTGTACCAAACCAGCAACAGAATCAATCTTATAAGAATGAATTGAACACCAGTAAGGTAACTTTGCCTTCAAAAACAGAAGAAACTGTAATAACGAAAGGCCAGACTGTACAGAATGGTTTTTCAACGGAGGCTAATAAATCTCTTGAATCGCTGCGTGACAGTATTGATTTTTCAATGACAATGTTTGCTGCTACGTATCTTGGTTATGTTGGAGGAATGTTTGAAGAAGGTTTCGAAACAGGTTTTCCTAAATGGATGTCGGAAACAAACAAAGCGATGTTGTTAAAATATCCTTTTATTGGGGAAATCGATATGAACCATATCATTGGCAGAGCGGGACATCTGTATTGTATTGTGCCGGGTGATGAAAATGCTACGATTTCAATCAATCGTGTAAAATGGAATGAAAAAACAAAAACCGATGATGTTACTGAGGTTCTGTACAGGTCTGAAAGTGGAGAGCCGGTACTGTTATTTGCAAACCTTGATGGTGTTGCATATGAGGATGATACACAGGTCTTTATCACCGACAACAACGGAAAGACATGCGAATGGCATCCATCCACCGGTGCAAGGGGCTATCTTGCTCCGTGTATATCAGAAACCGGTGAATATCTTTTATTTGATTTTACAGAATATGCATGGTCTAATACTCCGATTGAATTTTCAGAGTGGCTTGCTGATGGTTGGTTGGGCATGTATGCATCCGGTCTTGCCGGATCACAGAGCTGCGGTATGACTTGGGTAACAGAATCTATGGTTAGAGAAACAGACCGTTATGCATTTTTCGCATTAACCTTCTATCCCGGTGATGAAACCGGAGGAACGGTCGATCTTAACTGGGTATACGATAATGGTGACGATTTTGAAGAAATGTGGAGTGGTTTTTGGACGATTCAAACCGTCATGGACGGTCCAAGCTATGTTACACTCAGTCTGTCACTTGTGGGTGGCAAAAGCTACGGCGTAACAGACGGCCCAATGTATATATGTGAAACCTATCCACTTCTGATCAGTCCGAGTGGTACTGAATTGGTAATCGGAGCAGGCGAAAACGGAATCTGCTTACCGTTTATGTCGCAAAGCACAATGCTGAGTATGCTTACACAGTCCGTAGGATAGTAAATGAAAGAAATACAATGTAGATTTGTATATGCAAATAATGTGTAGAAATTAAGTAAAAGTGCAACAATTTTATCTTTCGTAGATTCAAAATGCGTTAGATTTGAGTTGCACTTTTATCTTGTTTAAGGAAATATCACCTTAATAGAATAATGTATAGATATTTTCCTAAATAATTGCTTTATTTATATATGTTTTTAAAAATAATGTTTGACAATTTAGAACAAATGATATATGTTAGATTAAGCAGATAATTTGTTTTAATGGAGGACATTATGGGGGAGCAATTCAATATTTTACTTAACCAAATGCTTATGTTTTTTACGCTTATAATCATAGGCTTTGTGGCACAAAAAGTTAAGCTTTTGGTAAATGAAACAATAGACGGACTTTCTAAACTTGTTGTAAGGCTTATACTTCCGCTTATGGTTTTTACTACGGTTGTAAACGGAGCAACAATAAGCGGTATAGCACAGAAATTTCCGTTTTTTCTGTTTTCGTTTCTTATGATATTTATTCTTGTCGGTATCGGTATATTGAGCAGTAAGCTTATGCGTCTGCCTAAGCCGACAAGCTATATTAATACGGCAATAGTCGGTTTTCCGAATACAGGCTTTATGGGATATCCGTTGTTAATTGCTATGTTTCCTGAAACCGGTCCGCTTGCCGTTGCGGTTTATGTTATTGTCGATCAGGTAACATTTTGGACTTTTATGCCTGTGCTTACTCAAAAAGAAATAACATTAAAAAGCATAAATTTTATGAATATGCTTAAAAATCCGCCGTTTATAGCACTTATACTCGGAATAATATGTATTTCTTTTAAGCTCCATCCGTCGGGTGTTGCATGGGATACAATGACTGCGGTAGGCGGAACCTGCAAGTATTTTGCACTTATCTATATCGGTGCCGATATCGGAAGAAGAGGCTTTAAAACACTCGTTGAAAAGCCGAAGGTTTTTCTTACAATACCGCTTAAGCTTATAATTGCACCGATTGTTGTATTTTTCCTGTTTAAGTTTATAGGTATTCTTTCGTCTGAGGATCTTATGATGATCACAATACTTTCAATGCTGCCTTCTATGGTCGTTTTGTGTATGCTTGCGGCAGAGAACGGCTCCGATGCGGATTATGCCACAGCCGGACTTATTGTAACAACACTTTGCAGTATGGCAACAATGCCGCTTGTAATGAAGTTTTTGATGGCATTTTTGTGATAACGGAGTTTAACAAGATTTTAGTTGTTTTTGGAGAAAATATAATTCTGATATAGAAGAATTAAAATTCTAATTTAAATGAACAGCCTAAAATAATACTCAAAAAATATATTTACGATAAATAATTATGTATGTTTAAAATTTAAGGTCTTCTGTAGTATTCAGGAAGGCCTTAAATTATTTAAAAATGACAGTTGGAGTGAATTAAATTTTGGTTAGCACTGAAAATTTTTTGATATCATAAATCAAAATTTTTATATTTATGAAAAAATATTTTTATAATTATTTACATCAGCGAATTAAAGCGTTATAATTAAACAAATATTTTCCACGGAGGTAAAAAGATGATTAAATTATATGACAGCGGTGCATATCTCGTTGACGGAAAAACGATTGTGCCGGACAATGCCGATGCGGCTAAAGAAATTCAGGCTCTTACAGGAAAGACTATTTCCAAAGAGCAGGCTTCGGAAAACACAATGGCTTACGGAATTCTTAAGAACCATAATACTTCCGGTTCAATGGATAAGCTTAAAATAAGATTTGATGCAATGGCATCACATGATATTACATATGTAGGCATTATTCAGACAGCAAGAGCAAGCGGACTTGAAAAATTCCCTATGCCTTATGTCCTTACCAACTGTCATAACAGCCTTTGTGCTGTCGGCGGAACAATAAATGAGGACGACCATCTCTTCGGTCTTTCATGTGCAAAGAAATACGGCGGTATATATGTACCTGCACATCAGGCAGTTATCCACCAGTATATGCGTGAAATGATGAGCGGAACAGGCAAAATGATTCTCGGCTCGGACAGCCATACACGTTACGGTGCTCTCGGAACAATGGCTATGGGCGAAGGCGGCCCTGAGCTTGTTAAGCAGCTTCTTAATAAAACCTACGATATAGACAGACCTCAGGTAATCGGCGTATATCTTACAGGAAAGCCTGAAAAGGGAGTAGGCCCTCAGGACGTTGCACTTGCCATTATCGGTGCTGTTTTTGATAATGGATATGTTAAAAATAAAGTAATGGAATTTATCGGTGACGGTATTGCAAATCTCTCTGTTGATTACAGAAACGGTATTGATGTTATGACAACAGAAACAACATGCCTTTCTTCTGTATGGAGAACAGATGACAGCGTTAAGGAATGGTACGAAATCCACGGCAGACCGGCTGATTATAAGGAACAGAATCCCGGTGAAATTACATATTATGACGGAATGATTTATGTTGACCTTTCAACAATCAAGCCTATGATTGCAATGCCTTTCCATCCGAGCAATATCTATACAATCGAGGAGCTTAACGCAAATCTTTATGATATTCTTGATGAGGTTGAAAAGACAGGCGCTAAACAGCTTGATAATGATACAATCAAGTTCTCACTTAAGGATAAGGTTAAAAACGGCAGACTTACAGTTGAACAGGGCGTTATTGCCGGCTGTGCAGGCGGTACATACGAAAATATCTGCGATGCCGCCGATATTATCAGAGGCAATTCAATAGGTGCGGATGAATTCGCTCTCAGCGTATATCCTTCAAGCCAGCCCGTATTCCTTTCACTTGTTGAAAACGGAAGAATTGCAGATATAATGATGTCCGGTGCTACTGTGCGTTCTGCATTCTGCGGTCCTTGCTTCGGTGCAGGTGATGTTCCGGCTAATAACTGTCTTAGTATAAGACATTCAACAAGAAACTTCCCTAACCGTGAAGGCTCTAAGATAACAAGCGGACAGATTGCGTCGGTTGCTCTTATGGATGCTCGTTCTATTGCTGCAACAGCGGTCAATAAGGGTGTTATAACAGCGGCAACAGATATTGATGTTGATTTTACAAAGCCTAAGTATTTCTTCAACGGCGATGTTTATAATAACAGATGCTATAACGGATATGGAAAAGCAGACAGCTCCGTTGAGCTTAAATTTGGCCCGAATATCACAGACTGGCCTGCAATGAGTCCTCTTACAGAAGATATTGTTCTTAAGGTTGTTTCACTCATCACAGACCCCGTAACAACAACGGATGAGCTTATTCCTTCAGGTGAAACATCGTCATACCGTTCAAATCCTCTTAAGCTTGCGGAGTTTGCACTCTCAAGAAAGGATCCGGCTTATGTCGGCAGAGCAAAAGAGGTTCAGAAGGCAGAGAAAGCAAGACTTGCCGGAGAAGATCCTATTGAGGCACTTGATGAGCTTAAGTCGGTTAATGATGCAATAAAGACACAGTTTGCCGATTTCGATATTAATAAAACCGGTATCGGAAGCACAATATATGCGGTTAAACCAGGTGATGGCTCTGCGAGAGAACAGGCAGCAAGCTGTCAGAAGGTTCTCGGCGGATGGGCAAACATTGCCGGAGAATATGCAACAAAGAGATACCGTTCAAACCTTATTAACTGGGGTATGCTTCCCTTTATTCTTGACGGAGAAACACCCTTTGAGAACGGAGATTATATATTTGTTCCCGCAATCAAAGAGGCAATAAAGGATAAAAAGACAGAAATTCCGGCTTATATCGTGAAGGACGGCAAGCTTGTTCCGTTTACACTCAAAATGGGCGATATTACAGACGATGAAAGAAAGATTATTCTTGCCGGCTGTCTTATCAATTTCTATGCAGAAAAGTAAGTTAATATTGAATCAGCTTTGACAGGAGTTTTAAAACAGATGTCGTTTTTACGGCATCTGTTTTTTCGTATAATTATTTTTTATTCTGAAACAAAAATCGTATCACAGACGTGTTATAAGTGAAAGGAGAAGATAGAGATTGAATACATACAAAAGTGAAGAATTTCTGTCAGCCTCCATTGACAAGTTTGGTGATGCGGTTTACCGCTTGGCGTTGTGTAGACTTGACAGTGAGGCAGATGCGGATGATGTATTTCAGGAGGTTTTTCTGCGGCTGTTCAAAAGCAGTACGGATTTTAACGACAATGAACATTTAAAGGCATGGCTGTTAAGGGTTACGATTCAGCGGTGCAACGATTTCCATAGGGCAGTGAACAGACGGCAGACGGAAAACATAGACGATTGTCGGGAGCTCAGCCAAAATATACCGCAGGATTACAGTGAGCTTTGGTCGGCAGTAAATAGCCTTCCGGACAATCAGCGGACTGCCGTACATCTTTTTTATGCCGAAGGCTATTCCACAGAGGAGATAGCCGAAATAATGGATTGTCAGCCATCAACAGTCAGAACATGGCTGCACAGAGGACGTAAGGAGCTTAAAACAATGCTTGAGGAGGATTGCTATGAATAAAAATAATGAATACAGAAAAATGCAGGAAAATATAAAAATGCCCGATGGCCTTAAGGAAAAGACAATGCTTGCCGCAAAACAGCTTAAGGAAAACGATAAAAACAATAAAAACGAAAATACTGAAAGTATCGTAAGTATAAATAAGGCACGCAAACCGAAATACAGTAAGCTTAAAAGATTTGCTGCCGCCGCTGCGGCTTTTGTATGTGTGGTTGCCGCAGGAAACGGTATATTTAGTCACAGAACGGGAAATACAAATGCGGTAGGCAATAATAATAACAGCTTCGGTATTGTTGCCTATGCCGCAGAAACGGGCAAAATAATCGAACCTAAGAACAGCAGAATTATGTTCAGCTCCGGTGACGGCGAAGGAGGAGCTGACTGGGGGTTTTTCTCCGGAAGTCTTTTCAAGGTAACGGGAGAAAATATCAAGAGTGTAAGCATGAAGGTGAACAAGGGCGGTATTTATCGCCAAAGAGAATATTATTATACGGAAGAGCAGATGAACGATATGCTGAAGGATTCTCCAAACGGAAATATTGTTATAGACGACTCTGATACAGTAATGCTTTCATCGGATTCCGATATGAAAAACTGGACTGCTGATGCGTGCTGGGTGCTCGGAAACAATACAGAGGCGGATTATAACGCTGAGGATTTATTCGGCTTCTGGATTGACGGAGCAACATATGAACAGCTTCAGAAAGATGAAGACAATGATTTGCGAGTTTCATGGCATAAAACAACGGATTATTTTGACGGAGCAGAGCTTGAAATAACCGTAAGCTTTGATGACGGCTCGGAAAAAACAGAAAATCTCAGCCTTAAAACAGGAAAGCTTGAGGTTGCCTATGATGATAACGGAAATATGTTTTACACAGGAAATGTGCTTGAGGATAACGATAATGTTACGCCTTATGTATACAGTGTATACGCCGAAATAGGCAATATGCAGTAAACAAAAAGCAAAATGTGTTAAAACTACTTGACAGATAGGAAATAAACGTGTATTATCTATTTCAGTTTATTGTAACGAAAGGAGTAGTATAAACATGAGAGAATTCCGAATGTGCAGATGTATATATTAATAAATAATATTATACAGTACTGCTGTCTGCTTGTTGCGGATTTGGAATGAAATCATATTTATATGCTCGCTTATTATATTTAAGGATTTTTGGCAGTGCCGTATTGGTACTGCCTTTTTATTTTATTGTATCGGAGGAATCGAAATGCCAATAAAAATACCTAATACACTTCCTGCTGCGGAAACGCTCAAAAAAGAAAATATATTCTTTATGACGGAAGGCAGAGCAACAACACAGGATATACGTCCGCTCAGAATACTTCTGCTCAACCTTATGCCGACCAAAATAGCCACAGAAACACAATTCTGCCGTCTTTTGAGCAATACACCGATTCAGATTGAAATTGAGCTTATACACACTCATACGCACGTTTCCAAGAACACGTCTGTTGAGCATATGCTTGCGTTCTATAAAACCTTTGACGATATTAAGAACCAGAATTTCGACGGTCTGCTTATAACAGGCGCACCTGTGGAAAATATGCCCTTTGAAGAGGTTGAATACTGGGACGAAGTTTGCGAGATAATGGAATGGAGCAAAACACATGTAACAAATACGGTTCATGTATGCTGGGGTGCACAGGCAGGACTTTATTATCACTACGGAATAAATAAAGTTCAGCTTGACAAAAAGCTTTCCGGTGTATATCTCCATAAAAGAGAGGATGACATGAGCGATTATTTAAGAGGTATGGCTGATATGTTTTATATTCCTCATTCAAGAAACACAACGGTTCTGCGTGAAGATATTGAAAAAATTCCGGAGCTTGAAATACTTGCATCCTCTGATGAGGCCGGTGTTTTCTTTGTAAAAAGCAAAAACGACAGACAGATATTTATTATGGGACACCCGGAATATGACTCCGAAACGCTCAATAATGAGTATGTAAGGGATCTTGAGGCAGGAATCAATCCTGAAATTCCGGCAAACTATTATCCAGACAATGATCCGACAAAGAAGCCTGTAAACCTCTGGAGAAGCCAGGCAAGCTTGATATATATTAACTGGATCAATCATGTTTATCAGGAAACACCTTACAGCTTGGAAGATATTAAATAAAAAAATAAGTCGAAATTTTGTCATGACTATCATTTCATAATACCTTTCGCTTTACAAAATAACTTTATATATAGTTTAAAGCCGGCATATCGAATTTGATATGCCGGCTTTAATTTTAGAGTTGCAGGGAGCAGACATTGTTGTTTACTCCCTGTTGTATTGCCTCATGGCAATACTGAAATATATGAATAAATAAATAAATTAGGGGCTGAAGTGGATTAAACCATGCATAAACTCGTTACAAACCTTGATATTATGGGCTTTCTAAGCATTTGTAAATTATTTCTAAATTCTTAAAAACTATCGTAACTTGGTGTATTTTATTGTAATTTGATAAAAAAATGGTGTCAAAAATGGTGTACACCATAAGCCTAAAAAGATTGCTTAAAACAATTATAAAGATTGTTTTTGACAATCATTCTAAAACGATACGGTAAAAAAACAAAGGACAGATCAAGTCACGCTAAAACACATCAAAATAAAACAAATAAGCTGCAAAATATTTCCATAAAAATAGTTTATTTGCTTGACAAATAGTTTATACTTATTTTATTATGATTTCAAGGAGTGATATAATATGGCAAGAATAAAAAACAAAACAACAAAAGAAAAGTTAGAAGATGCACTTTTTAGAAAAGAAGAGTTGCACGAAGAAACAGTTAAGAATGATCTCTTAATTGCAGAACTTCAGAAACAATTAGAAGAAGAACAGTTTGAGGAAATCAAAAAATTAATTCACAGTTCCAATCTTACATTTGAGGAAGTTCAAAACCTTATTAAAGCAAAAACTGAAACTGTGGCAGCCAATTAACAGTAATTAATTAAAACTAAACAAATTATAGACCGTACTTTATGTGCGGTTATTTTTGCGATCGGAGGTGTTTATATGTACGAGAAAGAAACTGAACTATTCCTAAATAAACTAAAACAATTTGGAAATGTTACCAACAAAAACTTAACTATATCAGTGCTTTATAATCAAAAAATCAAACCGTCATCTGTTACAGAAGAAGAAATTGAAACATTATTTTCCGACACAAACGAGATATATTATTTCTCTGACTGTAAGGATATAGACGATTACGAAAGATTTGATTATACCCCATATAGAAAGGGGACTTTGAAAAACAAACTTGTAAAATTAACAACAGACTTGACAATTTATAAATTTCCTATTTACGTTTCTTATAATTACAATAATTATTATCAAGAATGGAATGGAGTATATATCGGTTCTTTTGAAACAATATATGAAAGAAACTTTTTAGTGGAAAGGTATAACAATTATTCGACAAATAATGTAGACGAAAATTCTGAACCAAAGATTAATACAAAAATTGCAAATGCCTTAAAAGAGGTAATTGTGGATAGTAGTAACAAAGAAGATATAAAAAATAAAAAACAAGTTGTTAATCTAAATACAAAAACAGATACTAAAATAAATACAGAAACAAACATAATAAGAGACAATCCTATATCTCCTAAAATTCCTATCTGTTATTCGTTTCCTGAAACAAAAATATTGGCAGAGAGTATTAAATCGAACATTCATAATCTTCAAGAATGGGGAAATGAGAGCGAAACACAGACATATAATATCTATAAGTATTTAGTATATTTTCAAGATGCAGTTATAAATAAATTGAATAATAAAACTCTTGACGAAAAACATTATAAAATAATAGATACAGCAGATGGATCAAAATATTTAATAATTAACAGCAGACTTCTTAATAACTATGCAGCATGGATATATTTAATGTATACAATCAGAGAACGCATAAATAAATATAATAAAACAAAAGAATATTATGTTAAAGAATGTAGCTTATTATCAAATGTTTTTGATTTATTTTCGAAAGGTATTGATGGAAAGAAAGTAAATCTTAACGAGATAGAACCGATCAAATTTTATAACAACAAAGCTGATTTAATATTTGATGGAGAAGTAGAAGATTTTGATTTTGAGTTATCTAACAGAAGTTTTTATCATATTATAGAAGAAAGAAAATTTAGATTGCCAAAAAATTTACAAGAGCAAAGCCCTGTTGGAATATCGTTTCAAATAAGAAACTCTATCGAATATTCTGTAATGATGTCAAAGGCTGACTATAATTATGTAGTAGCTTCTTATGATATTCAACGAGATAATATTCAGTATTTAATGCCGTTATTTACAGATTATAATTTTGACAAAAAAGTGGAAACAGCATTAGTTATCAATAAGCTTACAAACGGCAGTTATGTCGTTGTAACAATTCTAACAATTAAAGAAGCTTACGAATCAGCCAGAATATTGAATAGACCAACGGCAATATGGTTTAGATAAAACATTATTAATAGCTTGCAAAATCGTAAAAAAAAGGGTACAGTCATTCAGACTATACCCTTTAATTTTGTTTATATTTAGCTATAACTGCTGCTAACATATCTTCTGTTTCTATCTTTCCATTGATATATTTCTGTGTTAATTCCATTATATCTTCTGTCGGATTAATACCTTCGATTGCCAAAGTTCCCAGAGCATTATTTACATTTCTTTCACGAATAACTCTGTTTGTATGGTTCATTTTAACATTCCTCAATTTCCTTTTCTGTAATTATAACCTTAAGCTCACCGGTTTCCTCATCTGTATCAAAAATAAAATTATGGCTATTTATATAACGTCTTCTTTCAAGATATTCTTCAGAAGGGCGTTTACCTTTTAATTCTTTCTTTGAAGTTATAAATGGGGTTTTGGATTTAATAGCATAAACAGCCATAATATCATCTCCTTTATAATATACTTTTATTACTATAATTAAATTATTCTCTTTTACATAAAAAGAAAATACCACCCAGCATTTAATAACTGAATGGCATTTCCTTTTTGAATAAATATTTCTTAAATAATCTGTTTCAACTCACAGAGATTACTCTCTGACAACTTACAAATATAATATAGCACACTTATTTTGAATTGTCTATAGTTTTTTTTAAAAAACTAAAAGCATAATTACTTTGGATGGGCGGTGTATCCATCATCTCAGGTACTCATTTAAGAGTGTGTCGGGAACCATTTCCGACCTCAAAATAATTATGCTCAATAGTATTTTATTTAATTTATAGTAATAATATACTACTATTTTTATTCATTGTCAATTATTTTTTTTAATTCTTCCACTAAATAAACGTCTTGATATTTTAGATTGCTGAATATCAATCATAGTTGATACATATAAATAATTTCTATCTGTATCTAATTTAATTCCAATCATTACATTATCTGTGTAAACTTTTATAAGTTCTATGCTTATTTCATGTTCGTTTGGATTAACACCTATGTAATCTGGTTCGGAAATAATATCAGGTATATAGTCAATATACTTTAAGCATTTATAATGTTTTCTTTTTACTATATGCGAAGGAAGACCTTTTGATCTATATATATCTAAATTTTTTATATTTATTCCTAAAATATCATTAAACTTAGAATTATATTCACCAACTTTTAATAAATCTTCCTCTTCGTTCATTTGCATGTACCTCATTCTTTTTTAATTATAAAACATTATATCATAAAATGTGGAAAAATCAATTTTTAAAGTTAAAAAGGGTATAGCACTAACTATACCCTACTTTGGTAAACCAAAGTGACCTCGCTGGTCAAATCATCTTACATAAAACAGCTTTGTCAGCCAAAAAGATAAAAACTCTTTTATCTATTATTATATGAAAAATACATAGAACTAACAATTGGTAAAATCTACAAAAAAGTAAACTTGATGCCAATTTGCTTTTGGGAAATTTTAATTGTTTCACATAAAAAAATAGGGCATACATCTCTGCATACCCTATATTCTCTATTACCTCAATTTACTGCCCATCGTCATACGAAAATGTAATAACGTCAACTCCGTTTACCGTTTCTTTGCCGATAGTAAATCCATTAATCTGAGCACTAAGCTTTTGAACTAAATCATATAAGTCAGGAGCTTTGGCAATTTCTTCTTTAAAATGATCTTCTGTTCCAGTGTAGCCACCTTCAATAGCATAATCATATGCTGATTTACCTCTTGCACCTTGACCTAATAATTTACTTCCTTGATATATTGCCATTTTATCACCGTCCTTATATGCCTAACTTCCATACCCCATTTACTTTTACATACTGTGCTACTATTGGTTTCCATACACCAGATACCTTTACACGACCTTCTGAAGATGTGATTATTTGCGAATCTTTTTTTACCCGGAACGTAACTGTTGAAACTTCAATAGCAGTAATTCTAATATATCCATTACCACTATGTCCTGTTTCTGAAGCACCAGAGGGTGATGTAAATGCTGTATTACCTGCAATAGTAGAAGCGTCTGTTAAATAATAAGCCGAATTTAAGAGACAGCCAGAAGGGTAGTTTGATGCTGTTATGGAAGTGTAAACATAGCCTGAACCACCGCCATTACTATTTCTATATGTGGAAGCACTACTATCAGAGTATTTTGAATGAGTACCACCTCCATACCATCCACCTCCGCCTCCACCAGAACCATATTTATAATTAAGTCCTGAAGAGTTAACAGAAGCACCAACACCAAAAGAACCATTAGTACCTGCTTTGGTTTGTGTAGCTATAAATTCGGAAATAGGTGAACCACCAGATTCTCCACCACCATACTTTGTGGTATCGGCATTAATAGAAGCTGATCCACCGCCGCCACCAGCAACAATTACTCTGGAATATAAAGAGTCTGTCGATATACGTATGTCAGAAGCACCGCCACCACCTTGTCCATAAGTGTAAGTACTTGAATAATGTCGGACAGCACCATCTCCACCACCATTGAACCCTCCTGGTACAACAGTTCTTGATGTTGATACTGTAGCTGGTTGCCCACCAGTATACAAAAATACAACAGTTTCTTGTGCTATGGATAATACTCCATGAGAATAACCACCTAAACCGCCATAGTAAGTCTTGTAGCTACCTCCCTGTGCTCCCCAACATTCAAGTTTATAAGTGCCTTTGGGAAGTGTGATAGACTTAACAACACCACTATAAGGACAGTTAAGTATATCACCTTTTTTAATTTTACTTGGAATTGCAGATGTTAAATCATATGTACTCATCTAATCAACTCCTTACTCGTACACTACCCAAATGTCACCATCATTTCCGTCCGATGCAGTAGGTTCGCTTGTCGAAGCATAAACTTTAGGTATACTCAAACTAATAATTTTATTTGTAACAGTGGCAGCAGTACCATTGACATTAACACCTTGAATAAGTACTGTTTTGTCTATTTCAGCCTTTACTGCGTTGACATCATCTCTAACACCAGCAGTTTGATTTCTCACTATCGTACAATTGGCTAATGCAGTCTCACAATCGCTCTTTATACCATTCATATCAGATTTAGCAGTAGTCACGTAAGGGTCTAATATGTTCGTTTTATAATTAGCCATTTGAGTGTTTACATTATTCTCAACATTACTGTCTATCTCGGCAGATTTTGCTGTCATTAATCTGTTAAATTCATCAACAGTGGCGTAACCTGTATCAGTATCATCATCTGTGACTATATATGTAACGGTAGCATCTTTGGTTGTTACTGCGTTAAATTCAGCTTTTGTACCCACCCAAAAGTTTTCACTTTTATTTTTATTTTTCTCTTTAATAGATGGATTAGAAGCAAGTGTTTTTACTTCACCTAACTCTGTTTTATTTGCAAAAAAACCTTTCAACTTATTTACAAGTATTCCTAATGCAGTATCGCTCACATATTTCTTTTCTACGGTTGAACCCAAATATCTCACCGTCCTTTAGATAGTTCCATTACGATCAAGCATTACAAAAATTCTTAACATATCATCTGATAAATTAAGATTATTCTGATCTGCTATAAGTTTTTTATTTATCATTTTCTGTACCGTTTCTTTACCCCAAGAAGGTACTTCTGCAAGCTTGTTGTATCTGATTACCATATCTTCTTCGTCCTCCTTGTTTTTGTTGTTTGAGACATTACCCTTGCTTATTTCAGATTTAATTTTATTTTTAAAGTTATACCATTTCTTTAACGCTGTTTCATTTACACAGAATGGGTTAGGGCAAACCTTACCTGTAACAGAAGAGTGCATAATTACATGGTTTATATCTATTTTGTGTTCTTTCATTAACTGGACAACTAACTGCACAGTAAGATTGATTACTTTATCAGTGAAATACCAGTCTGTGTCAGTGGCATATAAGGTAGATTTATTTACCTTACTTGAACACATTTCAATAGATATACTATTTGCATTAGTACATACTCCGTAATATTTTGCAGATTCACTACAAGTCTTGTTAGGATATTTATTTCCACCAACTGACCATGTGTATTGATTTTTAATATCTTTATTACAGAGATAGATATTCTCATCATCAACTACATAATCAGCAGAAGCTTCCCTGTTGCTTGTGGCAAATCCATTAGCAATAGCCTTAGCCTTGCCAGAAGAACTTGATGTTCCTGCTGTGTAATGAATTGTAATCCAATCTATTTTTCTATTTGATTTTCTTGTAACCTTGTTGGTGTACAACGTATTAATTTTTAAACTCATAATTCACCACCAAAATAAAAAAGGGTGATTTCTCACCCTTAGTTACTTTCTTGAACTTTATTCTGTTCAATTTGTTTATTCTGTTTGTTCTGTTTTATAATACTTTCAATAAGCGTATTAAGATAAACTTCAACATTACCTACAAGCTTATTTAATTCAGAAGTCATTTCATCACTTAATATTTCAAGGACAGCAGATGTAGTTTTCTGTAAAGCTATTTTCTGTGCTTCAATATCAAACTTGCCTTGTTCTCTTAAAGCGTCTGCATAAGTCTGGTTTGTGCATTCAATACACTGTACAACAATATCATAGACACGTAAGAGTAAATATTTTTCATTATCTGTCTTGTCAGAATTCGAAACAGCATCTTTTTTAGCTTTTAAACATGAAACCACATATTTTGTTAAATAAGCAAGTAATGGAATTATAATAATGTTAATGATTGTATTTATATTTTCAGAAGTAAAAATATCCTCCATAGTTTTCTTCCTTTCGTTCCAATTAAACTTTGTTTTCTACATCTTCGCTAATAGAATTTTGTAACGAAGAATCTATCTTATCCGTTACACTTTGCTCTATAACATCCAATTCAAGTCCCAAAGACTCAGCTTGTTCGGGTGTGAGCATGTCGGATAATTTTATCTTAAATCGTGCAAATGCTATCTTAATTTTAAGTAAATTTTCTGACTTTGCTTTATTGTAGTAAAAAGCAAAACCTGTGCCTAAAATTGCAAAACTTGAAACGCAGGAGTAAGAAAAAAATGATACATCATATCTTAAAATAGACAGCACAACACCTGCTATTATTTGAACCCAAACAATAGCAAATGTACGATCTAAAATCTTTTTTGAATATTCTTTAGGTTGTTTTTTGTTATTTGTCTTTTTTATCATGTGCTCACCGTCACTTTATTTTGGAATAGTGTTAATAATGAAATAAGCAACCCCACCACCAATTAAAACAGGGATAGCTTTGTCTTTTATAAATGTCACAAAATCAAACTTACCTTTTTCGGAAAGAGTGTTTACCTTTATGTCTGTTTGTCCAATTTTTTCATTGACTTCTTGTAAAGCACTTTTAAAATCTTCTTGATTTATTACTAACTCTCGTCTTACTTCTTGAATTTGGTTGTTTAGACTAACATTCATAGTTGATAGAGTAGTGCTCATCGTATTTAATGTTTCCACTGTTTTTTGAGAAGTTTTTCTTTCTTCTTCAAGTATAAAAGATAATCTATCAATAGCTCCTGCCTCATTTTCCAATTTAGTAATAATGCTTTCGTGTCTGGCTAAAGTATCTTGTGTGTTCTTTATTTCCTGTTCGTGACGACTTATTTTTTCGATTATTTGAATATCATCCATACAACACCACCCGTTTTATTTAAAAGAAAAGGGCGGTAATTAAACCGCCCAAACAACGAGTGACATTATCAGCCTACAATCTGAAGATATACTTCATTAGCAATTCTCATTACTTTCTGTATAGCCTTGGGAAGGATTTTCTTATCAACTGTAACCTTACCATCAACATGATATGTGTCTTCAAGTGTAATATATCTGACATCATGTTCTCTTGCATACTTATCAAGATAAACATAACCATTACCTGCACCATAGATTACTGTTTTGATACCATTAATAATTACATAACCGCCTTCAGCTTCAAATTCATCTGTTACCATAACCTTACTTACAGCATAACCTTTTACGTTATCAACATTTTCCGAACCATGAAGAATACCATACTTGTCTACATAAATTGCTACTTCTTTACCTGTAAGTACTACATTTTCTTTGTTCATAATTTTTCTCATAATAAATCCCTCCTTAAATTAAAAAAGACCCTCAATTTTGAGAGCCGATTGAAAAGTAATATTTTTGTTTTTATGTATAGTGATTATGTCTATATATTGTGTTAAACAGTGATGTAAATAATTTATGTCAAATATAATGTCTGTATAATAAAATAACCACTTTAATTAAATGGTTATATTTTTGTTACATTAATCTATTTTTTTGATAATTAGATTTTTCAAAGTGCCATTATAAGAATCTTGTTCGTAATGACCTTTTACTGTAAGAGCAGTTCCAGCAGGTACATATATCATAGCATCTCTATAACCTCCATAATTAGTATTACTTGATATATAACCATCATATATAGTACTTTTTGAATTGCTTACATCTAAAAATATATTATTAACACAAAGTGTATAACCACCATCCGTTTTACCACTTACATCAGCACTTATTAAATACAAAGTGTCTTTAGTTGGCGTTTCGGTAAAAAGAGTTGTTTCTGTTTTACTATAATGTTGTTTTAAATAAAAAACAAACTTTTCGCCACCAGATTCAGAGGTATTGCTAATTATTGTATCAGTTTTGTTTAATATATCCTGAGCTTCGTTAGCAATAGTATCCAGTTGTCTAATAACTCTATTTAATTTAGCCATTGCAGTTCCTGCAATTTCACTCGCAGATACATAATCATCATCAGTTTGACCAATTTGTTTGTTTCTTAAATTACCAAGATTAGTCAATGTGTTCATTGTGTTTTCCCATGTATTGTCCAAGGTTGGCTTGTCTGCTACTTGAATTTTTTGAATTGCCATTATAAAATCACCATCCTTTCATTGTTATAAAAGTATGTTCCACGCCAAAAATCATTTCTTAAATTATCATTTAAAATATTATCATTTAAAATGTGGATAAGTTTTAAGAATTTAGTTAAATAGTCATATCTTTCACCAGAACATATTTTCAGGGGGGTACAACTATTTTTGTTAATTGCTTTGTTAATTAGAAAAATGTGCATAATTTTCCTCCTTAATTTTTTCACTGACCATCATCATAGGTACAGCATAAAATCCCGTTTTCAACTGAAAATTTTATGCCACCTAAATCTGATTCAAGTTTTGTTTCAAGATCGGTTATTTTCTTGTTGGTAGTGTTATATACATTTTGAATGTTGGCATCAAAACCTTCTAATGTGGTAGTTAGGTTAGTATTACTATCTATCATAATGTCATCAGCAGACTGAGATAACTCAAAACATTGCTCCCAGTAAACACTACCATCAGAAGGTGTTTTACCTGAAAAATTATCTTGTTTTGCAAACCAAAGTTTATGGTTGTAGCTAACCATATCATCTTTATGATAAACCAAATTGGAATCATAAACGCCTCTTGGTGCAAGTCCTAAACCAGTGTCTCCTTTATCACCTTTGAGCGTAATAGGAATAAATGAATCAGAAGTAGGTAAATTACCAGTTGTAGAATTGGCAACAACCATATAAGCATTGGTTGTTTCTCCAACAACATAAGTAACTACTTGAAATTTGTTATATGTTTTACGAGAGTCAAAAGCCCCCTCGTAAGTGCAAAGACTCTGTATATATGCTTCGAAGTTATCTACAGCAGTTTGTAATGCTTGTTTTGCATCTGATACCTTAGTATCTATACCAGAATCAGTATTGGCTATCTTATTAGAAAAATTCTGATAATCTTCATCAACCTTATCTGAGAAATTCTGATACTTTGTATTTACCTTATTGGTATATTCGCTTTCAACATCTTTAACTTCTTGAATTGCCGAATTTTTCATATCAGTTATATAACCGTTTACATTCTTGTTGAATGTTCGCTGAACGGCAATTATATCATGATGAAGCTTTAAAATTATGTAAGCATTTATAATACATTTCTGTAAATTAGGATTGTCAGCAAGTAATTGTTCTGCTGCATTAGTATTTCCTGCGGCATAATACTCATTATACTGATTAAGTAATGGAACTTCGCTTGCATATGGATCTCTTATATCCATTAGGTCAGATACAGCATCTGGAAATTGGGTATGTATTAAATCCGGTTCTGTCTTACTCATTTACCATTTCCTCCCTCCCTTTTAGAATGTGTTTATTTATAGACAAATGTGTAATATTATACACATTGTTCTAACCAATAAATTTTATTAAATTTCCAAAGTAATCTGCATTTTCGTACATTTACTTTCTTACAATGTTTCGTTTTTGATTGAAAATTTAAAGCCAATTGTTCTGGATATAAAGCAGTAACATATCCTGTATGACTTTCTCCATTTTTATATGTATAGGAAACTAAATCTCTATGCTTAATTCCTAACACATTATCAGTTTTTGCCTTTGATTTCCTTCTCATCGGTTTAATAGTCCACTCTTTAATATCACAAGTATCTGGAATACCATCTGCAATACATATGGCATCATTGCTGTGGGATTTTTCTATATTCCATTCAATCCTTTTGTTTGCAGTTTCTCCACCATTTGTAAGATGTAATATTCCTAATTCAGAAATCTTTTCTCTCAAATAAGTTTTCCCCTGCATTACATGCATTGCATAATCAAATCGTTTAGGCTTAGATTTAATCATATTGAAATATTTTTCTTCAAAATCCTTTTCTCTATTTTCTGTTTTATTATGACACTTTTCGCATAAAGTAATTAAATTTCCAATAGTATTAGCACCACCATATCTTCTTGCTCTTATATGATGTACTTCTAACATACAGTTAAATTTTCCACATTCTTGACACCTACATCCATCTCTCAGGATAGTTGCTTTTCTTAAATTTTCATCCAAGCGATTAGATTTCTGATATTGCCATCTATAAGGTTTATAATCATCTGTCATTGCATGAATATCTATACAAACATCTTCAAGGTAATATTCCTGAATATTAACCCACTTATTAAGCTGATATAATACTCTTAAAATGGCATCTTTCTTTTGTTTGATGCTTGGTGCTAATCTACAAGTTCTTTTAGAAAATGAACGGTTATTAAATCTTGCCTGTCTGTATCTTTTATGATAACGGTGATAACGTCTATATCCACGTCTTACATCCATGAGATGCTTTACATCTTGGCGTTGCTCAATCGTTCCTTTAAAAACCACTTTGTTTTTGGTAGGACATTTCTGAACAATAGCAAGACCAACATGAGCAGAACCGTCATCTATACCACAAGCCATATGACTTTCATCGTCTTTATCAAACTCAACTTCTTTTTCTAATTGTATCACCATAGGATACTTGCTTTTTAATTTAGCTCTACCTTTTCTAATTAAGTACCAACCTTTATTAACTTTTGTCGGTGCTAATGGTCTATTATTTTTATCAATAACAAAACAATATTCAATTTTATTTTCCATCTCTGGATACCTTCCTTTCGGAGTAATTTTCGTCTTGCCAATGTCGGAGAGGGTATATGTGTTTCTCTGTTATCTATGCAGGACATTAGCACAGTTTCTTGATTGGCACTCACAGAGCTTCAGACTGACGGGCACATCTGAAGGTGTGTTTTTAACCTTTTCTCTAACGTAGTTCGTATCTGCAACATATCTTTCGATAGTAGCAGTCACTAAGGCTTGAAACCTATCATTAAGCAAGTATAAATAAGAAATGTAATATACACTTGTCCACTTATTTACACTTTTATCTATATATTAGACTGCTTAACAATTAGTCCTTTCTGTCTTGATTATTTATCTTCTTTAACAATAAACGGATAAAGAGGGTAGAACTCTGATAATGATAAAGACATTGTTCCACTCATCCATGAACCACTCATAGATTTTATTATCCAGTTTTTTGTTTCACCTGTAGATTTTAATGTATATTCAACTTTTTCGTTTCCACATATAAACGGCACAAATATAGAGTTAAGATTTAAAGAATATGTTTGTCTTGCTGACTGCCAATTCTCATATTCCGCATGTTCAATAGCTTTTTCGTCAGAATATATCTTGTCGCAATCTCCCGAAGATAAAACTTGCATACGTTCATCTATATATTCTCTACAAAATGGAGAGTCGGGATTAACGGTATAATAAATATTCTTTGTACCTTCTCTTTCCGCATCGGCTTTTTTGACTTCATCAGAAGGTTCGCTTGCTACAAGATAACAAACTGCAACTATTTGCCACTGTCCTTGCAAATAAATCTGTCTACGTCTATATTTAAATACATAAGTACTGTTTTTTGTAATCTTTTCCGCAGCCAATCCGTTACCACTATCGTTTAAAATATTGTAAGTACCAACAGTGGTAGTTTCGTCTGAAACAGTATTTGTTATCTTTAATTTAGGATTTTCTTTATTTGTAGCAGGAATTTCCTCGATAGCAAGAACAGTACCAGTAGAAATTGTTCCATCAGTTTCAATGGGAAGGGCAGAAAAATTAGCAGTATAAGTGTTTGTATCAGCATCGTATGTAACACTGTTAGAAAAACGATCACATTCAAGACACTTTCCCCAAACCTTTGTGGCGTTTTTAATAGAGAAAAGGTCACAAGTGATACTCTCATCTATTATTATGGATTTCCAAAAACTACTATCTAAAACGACAATATCATCTTTTGCAGTAGGAATAGGTTGACATACGAATGTTCCATCAATATCAAAGAATGCTTCCCAACCGGGGTACAAGTCTCTAAGTTCGACCACCATATCCCACCATGTTTGAGACGAGGAATATTCCAGTCGTTCATATGGAAACTCTTTGTTCATAGCACCGATTTTATATTTTACAATTCCAGCCCATTCCATAACTTTAAGCATTGCGTTTCTTATAGTCGCAACGCCATCTTCATTTTTGTCCAATTCACTTTTTAAGATTCTTGTAACCTGACCTTTTAAAGCTCCTGCAATATTACCATTATATAGACATACCATATCAGCACATTTCAAAGATATAGAATAATCTGACGCAGAATAGGTGAGAGTGTAATCCTGTAACACATAGATACCTCTGTTATATTCAATGTAATTGCCTGTACGGATTTCTTTCTTTTTTAATATAATTTGAATATATCTATTAATCCAAAGCTTTTTATCCTCACCAATATTTATAGAATTATTTTTTACAACAAAAGTTATGGTTGCTGATTTTCTAACATCTGAATCGACATCAAACGAAAAGTTGTCAGAAGTAACTTCGCCTTCAACTTCTCCGAGTGGAACAAATTGCCTGTCCAACACTCTGACAGTTACGGCAATAGTATTCTGACGCTGTTTCATTAAATTAATATCATTTTGAGTAGGGAAGTACATTTAATCAGCTCCCCTCTACATTACAGTTTGCAAAGCCTGAGAAATATAAGTCATTACTGCTTTCCAAATTACCTATTTCTGTCCAATCAAAACTTGTTACTACATTATATTTACTACCGTTTGCATTCTCAGTAATGGAGTTATTTACAACAGCTACAAGCCAACCACAACCATCATCATATTTGATAATCTTGGGTCTACCATCTGTGAGCATATCCTTAAGTTCATTTCTGTACTTGCAAGCATTTTCAAAATCCCATTCACAATTCTCTTTATCAAATGGAGCATATGTTGCAGCAAGTGTGCCTGAATCATAGTTGTTTATGCCATTATAGAACACATACGGATATTTACTGTCTAATGGTGTAGCAGTTGCTGATGCAAAGTTTCTCTGAGGAAGTATCTCACCACACGAATTGATATTCAAAACGGTATGGAATATTTTATCCTGTCCAACAATAAACACACCTCTGAAATCAGGCTTGATGCTTTCAATAGTATATTCGCCCTCTACGTTATTAATAACGGGAACAAGAGCATACTCATATTCTTGCATAAGGGGAGTAATATCTTTAAATTCTATACGAACATCTTCAACTTTTTTAATACCTGTCAATTCGTGTAAAGTAATCCATTTGTATGAACCCATTGGTCTACGTTTAACACGCAAAGCAGAAAGAGTACTAAGTGTATATTCAACATTACCAGCGAATAAGTTACCATGAAATTTTGCATAAAAGATTGTATTAGACGACCATTCTGGTTTAGTTGTCGAATTATAGTTCTCTATATCTAAAGAAGTGTAAATTTCATCACATACAGAATTTTCTAAGGTTACACTGTTTGAGTTATTAATATTTACAAGGGTAGGGTCTGCACTGTGACTATATCCTAATATGCCTGAACCAAAAAACATCATGTGAACGCCACCTCCCCAAGATCTTTAATATTTAAGTTAAACAACCCATCTATTTTTTGAATAGCTATTAGTACACAACTGTCTGTTGAAGCAAGCGTTATATGATTACTTTGTATTATATATGTAAGAGTAAACGAACTGTTAATTTTAGTATTTGCTGTTAATTCAGCATAATATACTTCTCCATCACCAAAGTTCCCTTTATTCCATGTTAATTTAATAGAATCTACACCGTTTGATATCTCAAGAAATGTAGAATAATCTTCTATATTTCTCCAAATACCTCCAATTGTAAAAGTATTTTTTTTTAACGAAAAACCATCGTCAAAAATCACTTTACCACCATTTCTCATGTCAACAGCAGCGTTGTCAATATAAGAAATATTTCCTTCTGAGCGACCTTCTACGATTACAATATTTGTTGTAACCTTTACGCTCGATTCGTCTGCAACATTTTCGAGAGAAAGAACAAGAAACGTATTGGGGTTAACTATATTTACAGAAAACCCTATGTATCCAGTGTCTACTTCTATGTTTGCCGCTGTGTTGCCAGTTGCTCTTACATAATAATTTGCATTATCAGTAAGACCACCAATTGTTACGCTTAAAGAAGCATCGTTGTAAATAGCCCCACTTGACCAAACTTGATTGTGTCCATAATCATATAAAGTAACGATATATTGAGACAATGCAATATTCTCTTTTTGCGAATAAGAAAGTTTAAAAGGGTAGGAGGCATCGCTAATAATATCTCCATCGTTTACATTCGAAAATTTAAAAATAGGAGTGGAATAACAGGTAAAAAGAACGGAATTGCTTACAGGAGATTCATTGTCATTCTTATCAAAAACAGTAAGAGTTGCTACATAAGTTTTACCATTGACCATTTTTTCAGATGTAAACTCAGCAGCAACAGGGTGATATAATTGCATCGAAACAACTTTTTCTTGGTATACTGTTTTTAATGTTTCATTATCTTTTATAGTAAGTCTGCTTGCAAAAACTTGTTCTCCTGTGTAATAAAACTTTACTGTTGTACCTTTAGAAACATCAAAGTTATCTATTGCATATAAAATAGGACTTAACACTTAATTTTCTTCACCATCCTTTCATTTTTATTCCGAATACACAATCCAAATATCACCATCATTCCCATCAGAAGATGTGGGTTCTTTTGATGATACATGAACAGATGATGAAGATTTTGGAAGCAGAGTAATATTATTCATATTATTTTGCTTGATTAAAACGTCAACTGTATCGTTGACTTTACAGGAAATATTAGATTTAATTTCATATTTTGTTCCATCAAGCATAATGGTAACAGTATCTCTATTTACAGATATTACTCTTGCCTGTCTTGTAATATCAAATGGTAAATTTTTTACGGTGTTATTGACCATAATTTCAATAGCATCTAATATTTCTTTCTTTATATTTATGTTAGTTTTTTCGTTTAACATTTTTCTTCACCAACTAAAAAAAGACAATATGTTCGTACAAAACATACTGTCTTTAAAAATTATTTGACAAAATATGACTTTACTATATAATTAATTGCAGAGACGTTCATGCTTTTGAGCAGAAAACAGGTGGTTGCCTTCGATTCCAACGAATTATTATGGGAAAGGAGGCTGAGTGTACATCGTAGTATTTCGTTGAGATTTCAGCGAAGGAGTGATGTATATGTTTAATTTCATTGTAGTGTGTGCTATGATTTTTATCTTAGCTCCAAAGATACAAAGTGTAGTTGACTCATTGACGAAACTTGTTCTTGCTATAAAGAAATAATCACCTACTCGCAATAGGTGATTATTTAAAGTAACACGTATTAGATTTTCATCGAAGGCGACTACTTATTGAACGTCTTCTTTTTATATAAGTAATTATATTAAATTAATTATATAAAATCAATACCTTATACAAAAAAATATTGAAATATATTAAGTTATAATAGGATAGGGTGGTTAACCTATTCTAATTATTATCTCCTATAAGTACGCTGTAAAGCGTCAGAACTAAGAGTTTTTAATTGACTAATAAGTTCTTCTCCATTTGAAACGTTAGGAAGTACTAATTTATCAAAGTTATATCTATATACAATATTGCTTGTTTGAGGTCTACTTACATTATCAAGACTCTTAACAAGAGTGTTAACACCAGTAAACATATCAGAATATACATTGGCAAAAACGTCACTTTGTACAGTACTGCTCTTAAATATATCAGGTATTTCGACAGGAATTAAATCATCAGGTATGTTAGAGCCATTTTTCATTTTATCATAAGTCTTTAAAATGGCTTGCGATTCGTCATGAGGGAATACTTGATCTCCATACTCTAAGTATGTCTTTCGACCTTGTGTTGTATTACGTAAAATAAGCTCTTTGCCTGCATCATCTACTATTGCATGATGGGGAATTTTAATTTTGTCCGTACCTTTTGCATGTCGTGTAACAGTTACACTTGTTGTACTACCCGAACTGCTCTTAGTTTCTGACTTTGTATTACCTTTTGAGTCTGTTGTTACATTAACAGTTACATTGGTCGAACCACCAATTATACCTGAACTATTAGATGAATCACCATATTTATTTCTAATAGATTCTGCTTGTTGGTGGTATTGGTGCATTCCTTCTTTGTCGCCTCTTGCTTCAGCTTCTTTATAGGCATCCTGTGCTTTTTTAATGGCATCTTTATCAGATTGACTATAACTATCTCTGTATGTTCCATCTGAAGAAAAGTCGCCCCTTTTGTTTCCACCACCATTAGAGCCGCCACCAGACGAGCCACCTCTATATATTTCTCCGTTTTTAGTATTGATTGTTCCTACTAGAGTGTTGGTTGCTTTATCTACAACTTCAACTACACCATTAAGTCCTTCTTTTAAATCGTAAGCTCCTTCGCCAAAAGTATCATTCAAAATACCCATAGCATCAGAGTTTTCTTTTAGTTTATCAGAATTGGATTTAATGTTTTTATCTTGTCTATCGGCAGAAATCTTAAGGTCATTATACTGTTTATTATAGTCAGATCTATAAGCTCGATTAGCATCTACATTACTACCAGGTTCGTAATTAGGGTCATTGACAATTTTATCATAAATTTTATTAAAGACATCGCTATTATAAATATCCTCAGCATTAGGAATTTCTGTGATATTATCTACTATATCCGAGAAATCAAGGGCAGTATCACTATATCCAGTTTTAACTAAATTATGATCCCTATCATAGCTAAGACTTGTTACTTTTTTTCCAGAAGCATCATAAGAACCAACAGATGATTCGCTATTTCCATTTTTGGCATTCAGTATCTCTCTATAAACTCTCTCAGCATCTTCACGAGCTTTAATAGTTGCTTTTTTATCGCCATTGCTTCCAGTGTTGACCAAATCTAATAGGTGTTTAGTATATTCTCTACTATTAGGGTCATTAAGCCATTCATCAAGAACTCCCAATTCAATCATTTTATTAAGAGTGCTTTGAGCGTGTTGTCTGTCAGTATAACCAGAAGGACTACCTGTAATATAGCTATTCTTAAACCAATCTTTATTTGCAGCAGTAGTGTGTCCATGTATATCGTTAAATTGATAAAAACCATTACCAATATAAGAAGTATTGTAAGATTTAAAGAAATCTTCAAAATTATCATACTTCTTGCCACTATTATAGCCAGCGTTTTTATTAGCATTTACACCAGAAACTTTTTCACCTTTTTCACCAAAAAAGCTAAGATAATAATCTCTTGCAGACTTGTAAGCATCGCTATCTTCACCAACAGTTTCCTTAAGCTGTTCAAGACCTTTTTTGAACGTGTCTTCGTCTATAAGGATTGGATTATCATTGCCATCATAGGATACTCCCGGAAGACGAGTACCATCAGCATTAATGTTACCACCATTTTGTGTTCCTTTTGCAATACTTTCTGCAACACCGCTTGATACAGCATCTTTGATATCATCAGGTAAACCTTGCATTGTTATATTGAGATTATCAACCGAGTCGGTTGCATCATCAACATACGAAGAATTGGTAGATACTGCGGAAGTATTAGTATTTAAGCCAGTGGTATTTTTTGAAGTATTAGTGTTTGATTGATCAATGCTTTTCTTCGTAACTAAAACATTGTCATTTAATACCTCAATAGTACCAGTATAAGCATATTGTCCAGCATTATTATCATCAATTTTAGTTATTAAATCTTCAACTTTTTTCGAATAAAGACCAGTGATTGTACTTTGATATACACCAGCTTCGTCTTTACGAGAAGGGTCTACTATCTCATAAACACCACCACCTGTTAATATTCTATCACCAACTTTTGCACCAGCAGGAGCTGTGCCGTCTTTATTGGCATAATAATATGTAACATCTTTAGTTGTAGTTTCAGGATGATTTACTCTTATAAGATTAGCTATTCTGCCAAATAAATCTTCATATTCATTAAGAATATCCTGTGCTGTCTGCTTTGTTATTTTTTCAATATCTTCACAAACATTGTAATATTTATCACCGAAATCTTCGACATCAAGAGTACAATCGTTTACACGTTCTTCCCAATCACTACCAAAAATATTAGAAGCTTTTAACTTATCAGCAGCCTCCTGCCATTTGTCAGTGATTTTATCCCACATATCTTTGTAATCGTTAAGGGCATCAATTTGTTTTTCAATGTCATTGATACGCTGTTCATTTTCAAAGTCTGCGAGGTCTTGTTCTTTTTGCTTAATATCATCTTCATCGGCTTCGTAAGTCCAACCAATTCCTTTACGGTAAATATGTACAACTTTATTTTGTTTGGCTTTTGATAAAGCTTCTTTTAACTGTGCTAATTTTAAGGCACGGTCTTGCTCATCATTAATTGCCTGAAGTTCTTCTTTTTGTTTCTCAAGAGCTTCTATATTATTCTCTATAACTTTAATTACAGCATTTTTAGCAGAATCGTATTTATCTCTTTTATCCTCAAGTAGTTGTTTACGAGCTTCCTTTATACCATTAGATGCATCCATTAATTGCTTAATAAGCTTTTGAACTTTCTCAGATGTATTATCAAGTCCTTGTGCGTAAGCATCATTAAGCTCTTTTAATGTTGTAGTAATTTCCTCACCAAAAAGCTTAATCTGATCTTCGGTATTATTTAATTCTTTAGCAACACTTATCTTAAACTCAATATCAGTGATTTTATCATCATATATCTGTTCTTTTAATGACTGTAAATCATCATTATATTGTTCAAGGGTATAATTATTATCTTGCCAAGTAACAGCCAAATCTTTATTGGCATCAGCCATTTCCTCAGTCTTGTTGATTAAATCTTCATAATAATGAATAAGCTCATTAGTATCTTCTTGGTCTTTACCTTTAAGTTCATTAAGATGTTCTAAATTACTAATATGAAGCTTGTCCGTATAAGGGTCATAACTAACATCAAAATTCTTTGCTTTTAACTCTGCAACATTTTTCTGAATTTCCTTATCTCTTGCTTCGTTTAATGCTTCGATTGCCTTTTGCTCTTCTTCCATTGCCGTAATGCGGTCTTTCATAAGAGCAATTTTTTCTTCATTTGTCTTAGCATTATCATATTTTTTGTCTATAGCTTCACGTTTAGCTTTCGCATCTTCATAGGCTTCGGTAAAGTTACGAAGTGCATCTATTTCTGCTTGATAAGCTTCGGTTTCAGAGCCGCCACCGCCGCCTCCGCCGCCAGAACCGGAAGAATTTCCAGAATCTTTTGAAGTATTAGATATAAGATTACCATTAATATTTCCAACACCCGTGGTAGCCGTTGTAGAACCAGAGGTTTTCTTAGTTGTTTTATTTGAGGTTGAAATATTAACCTTGCTTTTTAAACTTGATCCCATACTTCTAGCTATTTCAGAACTTGACATCCCCTCGTATTTAGTTCCCGCATATCTAACCTTGCTATTACCACCTAAAGAAAATAAAGGTAGATGACCGCCAGTAGCATTTATTTTTGAAGCAATATTATTCCATGTACTTTTTAACGAATCAAAATTTCCACCTACACTAATAACAGCACTCGAATTGGAAATACTATCTATGGTATTGTTTGTTGCAGTTACAGCGCTTGATGTGTTAGCACCAACTTTAACAGTAGGATTTGAATTATTAACTTTTGATTCGAACTTGGTTAATATATTTTCAGCTTGTTTTGGATCAGCCGTAAATGTTATTACACCATTTTGATCTGTTTTAACATAATCAAGTTGAGTTTCTACACCGTCAACATTTGCTGTAAAAACAACACTTCCATCTTGTTGCTTTACTGCTTCTATAGTTTGTTCAACACCGTCAACATTTGCTGTAAAAGTAATAACAGTTCCAGCAGCCATAATACTAATTTTGTTCATAAGAGACTGAAGACTGTCAGCATTATTAATTTTAGTATCTATAGTTAAAGTGTGAGGAGTTGAGAAAAACTCATTCCAATATTCTACAAAATCATCATCAGAAGCACTTGATATATCAATATTCTTTCCGTCAAGCCAATTATTAAACTCATCTAAAAGTTCAAGATACTCAGTTTGTTTTGCTTCAATCTTCTTCTGCATCTGCATTATTTCATCGTCACTTGCAGTTCCAGAAGTAACTCTTGATTGCATTTCGTCCGTTGCTTCGTCTATACCAGATTGAAGAGCAGAGACATAATCATTTGCTATTGTATCTATATTAGTTTGGTCTTCAAGCATTTTAATGGCTTGATCATTGTACGAGAGCAAAGAAGAATAATCCTCTTTATTTTCGTTACCAAACTTCATTTTTGTTTTTATTTTATCAATTTGATCATATAACTGCTGTAAGTTATATTCAAATTTAATTGGAATGTCAAATCCTTCAGTTAAGGCTGACATGTCATCATTAAATCCTGCAACCTGCTTATCCCAATTTTCAATTAATTTTCCGAGTTTTTCTTTTCTTGTGCCATCCTGAAGGTCATCATAAACATCTCTTAAAGAAGATATTTCATCTTTAATTTTCTCTATTGTTTGATATGTATCCTCTACATCATCAAACACAAAGCCATAATCCGACATTGACTTTAAAACCGCACTGACAACCTCAACACTTGTACCTAACTTGTCAGCTACTTCCTGAGTACTTTTAAAATGTGTTTTAATATTTCCAGTACTTTTGTCGATGTCCACAAGAGTAGGATCTACTTTTTTCAAATCATTCCAGAAGTTCCACATAGAAGCAGTTTGATCTTCTGAATTAAACCATCTTGATACTTTCTCGTAATTTTTCTTCCAAGCATCAGCATATGCATTTGCAGGAATGGTATAGGCAGAAGTATCTATTTTTTGAGGATTCATCCATTGTGCAACCGATTGAAAGTCATCAGTACCAATAAAACCACCATCAAATAATTTTTTTGCCTTTTCTAAATAATCAGATAAAGATGTCCAATCAACACTTGAATTTGCCGATTCAAAGGCGGTTTTTACCGATTCTAAAGTACCGCCTAACACGTTTGCTACATCTTCTCCAGCTTCTTTGGCTTTTTCAAGAGATTTACGGTACTCGTCAACTGCGTTCTTTGCGTCTTGATAGCTTTTTATTGTATCGTTATCAATGCCCATACTAACAGTACGTAATTCATCTTCTGAAAGACTGTTAAAATATGCTTCATATTGAGATGTGTAAGTAACAGAACCTTTTTTGTCTGAAAAGAATTGTTTAATTCGATTCTTATAATCGTTAGTATCTATCTCACCAATTTTTATATTTACAGTTACAACATCGTTCTCAATTTTATTAGCCATATCAAGATAATCTTGATATAATTGTTCCATCTTAGTCTTTTCTTCTTGATCATCGTCATAGACACCAGCATCAAGATACTTTTTAATCGTATCTGCATATTCAAGATATTCTTTCTCAGTTTCAAGAAGGGTAGAATTATAATCTTGAAGTTTTTGTTTGGACTTATCTATGTCGTTTTTATAAAGATTAGCAGCAAACGTATTACCTGCATCTGCCATTTCTTGGGCAGCTTTGGTATAAGTATCTAACTGTTTTTCTACTCTTTCGATATGAAACATAGTATTTCCATATTTTTGAGCACTTTTACCGACCTTGCTACTTCCAGATTTACTACTAATTACACCTTCGTTTAAAAGACCGCCTCTACCATACAGTTCGTTCTCGGCTAATTTCTTTTGTTCCTGCTCATAAATCTTTTGATCAAGTTCAAGTCTTTGTTGTAAATAATCTAAACGAGATTGTTCCGCTTCAGTTAATCCACCTTCATCACGAAGAGCAAGAAGCTTTTTCTCTTCTTCTTCAAGAGATGATATTTCGGATGAAAGATTGTCAACTATCTCTTGCTGTTCTTCAAGAGTAACATTCAGTTTATCCCAAACCCACATACCTGCTTTAATAGCTAAATTAACTGCAAGCATAATACCTATGTTTTTAGCTGCACCTAATGCTGCTTTGCCAAATTTAGCGAGTTTGTCGGATGAAGCACCAATAAATGAAGCATATTGTTCTGCTACATCCTTAGAATAATCACAAGTATTAGTAAACTTTGTTAATTCACCATCTGCGAGTTCAAAATCTTTTGCAAATTCTAATATTTCACCTTCATTATTAAAAATTTTTCCTTGTAAGGCTTCAAGAAAATTACTTTGATTTTCTGTCGGTTTTTTAAATAATGAGCTAAATATTGTACTCCAACCATTTTCGCCATGATTGACAACGTTGTTATAAAATGGTATATTTTAGTTAATCACTTGAGTTAAATAACCTAAATTAGGAGGGAATATTATGGATGATATCACATACAAATGTGCACGTCATGGAAAAATATTTAAATGTCCACACTGCTACGAAACAGGTGGCAATTTAGAGGAATTTAGTAAAACTGCCTCTAAGTTAAATCCGAATCATAGTGAAAAATTAAAAGAATTCGCAAAAGGTTATTTAGGATTAAGTTTAGATCCACCATTTACAGATACCTGTCCGTATTGTGGAACTAAATTAATTGACACAGGAATCTCTTTTGATGATGCTATTACAATAAGAGATTTTAGCGATTTCAACAAAGACATATTTAATATGATGATTGATTTACATCAAAAAGATTTAATAGAATATACAGCTAAAATCAATATGATGAAAGCAAACATAGAAAAAACAAAGATGATTAAAAAAGAAATTGACACAACTCCCAAATGCCCCAAATGCGGTTCTACAGCTATCACTACAGGAGCGAGAGGTGCAAACTGGGCATGGGGATTTATAGGAGCAAGTCAAACGGTTAACAGATGTGGTAACTGTGGTTATACTTGGAAACCAAAGAAGTGAGAAGGGTGTAATACAAAACACATTAATCTATAAAAGGAGATTTGGTTATGAAAAACACACAAAATATTGCATCTCTCATAGCTCGGCTTGAGTACGAGATTGGAAGAGAATGCTATAATCCAAATTCATATGATGGATATACGGGAGTAGAAGGTCGTGGATATAGATATCCAGTAAAAGTTTATCAAAACGAAAATATGAGAACATATCGTTATATGATATCAGAAATTTCTCCATCAGAAATTCATACAATGAAGTATGTGTTCGGATCTAATCATTTATTTATTGGCAAGGGAATATATAATATTCTCAACACACTTGAAAGAAGATATGGTTTAGATTTTAACGAAATGGAAGAAAACTTAAGCAATAAACCAAAAGATGATATTCCGACTACTCGTTTCATTTAAATAATGATAAAATATTCCTAACAAATATAAAGGAGAGACTATAATGTATACAACAGATTTCAGCATATTCACTCAAATGGTAAATATGGCGAAGCAGAAGAATTTAGATTATATTATTATGTATTCATATCACTCAATTAGTGGTGGCAAATATTCACATTCATATTCTTTTGTATTATCAACAAATCTATTTACTGTTACCTTTAAAAAGAAATTTGAAGAAGGGAATGATAATGCTGTACGAGGATTTATTCAACATAATGATTGTGTCAAACTTAATTGTGATATGATAATTGAAAAAGATTGTGTTGAATTACATTAAAAATGTCTATCTTTTAATAATTCCAAAAGACGAATTTTTAAATCGTATTCATCCCACTCAAGTTCAGAATACATCTTTAAGGCTTCACTAATTATGAATTCGTCAGATTCAGTTTCTTCCGAATGATTGAATCTGGCGAGTAGTTTCTGATATTCTACAATTTTATCTATATCAGGAAAAATTTCATTATGTGTTAATTTTTTTGATTGTGAATTTATTTTATCTATCAAATGATTTTCACCTCGATTTTATTATTATAAGTATTCATACAGGGAGGAATACATATGAAAAAATTATATTGTCCATTTACTAATGGTAGCTGTAATAACGATTGTATTATGAATAATAATTGTTTTGAAGAAAATAATTCTCAAAATTGTATGTTACTTAAATCTGTCGAGTCAATTATATCTTTTGTTAACGGACTTTCGGTTGTAAATAAAGACACTGAAAAATACTTAAAAAGTATAAGTGACAATACCGGGGACGATCACTCATACTCCTTTGAAATTAACAACAAACTTGATTCGATTAAGAATCTTTTAGAGGAGATTATTCAGAACGAACAATAAGATTCTTAATCTTATTTTCAACAATTCTAAGTAAACCAAAAGCCTGATTGTATGTTAAATTATTTGAGGTTATTTCTGAAATTATTTTATCTGACAATGGGGAAATAACCTCTTTTTCAAAATTTTCGTTTTCAGTTTGTTTTTTAATTATTTCTTTAATACTTTCATTCATTTCTTTAATATTTTCGTACATTTTATTTTTCCTTTCAATCCGTAGTTAAATATTTTTACTTAAAAATAACTCATACATAGTATTGCAGTACGTACCAAAGTGTGAGCCTAATATTTTAGAAAGAGTGATAAAATAATGGGATTATTTACCGCTATTATAATTTTTATTATTTTAGCAATCGCCGCAGCAAGTCACGGCGATTTTTCTGGTATGCAAATAATAGGAAAAATTGTAGGAGTTATAGCAATGATTGTTATAGTAGCTGTTCTACTAATGAATCCAGTTTTGTTGGTTGCTGCACTTATAATTGTTGCTATAATAGCGTTAACCCATAAGAGCTAATGACAATAAAAAAGTGGGGCGATACCCACTTCTTTACACATGTCTATTAACAAACAGACAATATTATTCCGTTTCGAATACTTTCGGATAATTTTTTCAGCATCTTCTTTCGATGACAAATTATATTCTTTTAAAATATCCGAATAATATGTGTCACATTTAATAACAAGTAACTTAATATAATCTTTCATAATTACACCCCTTATTGTGTATAATAATTTAGTATGGGAAAATGTCTTCTATTCGTAAATTTAAAGCTTTGCAAATTTTAATAACAGTACTAAATCTTGGATCTGAATATCCATCTTCTATCAAACTGATACTTGTTTTATTTACTTTTGCTTTTCTTTCCAATTCACGCAAAGATATTTTCCGTTCTTCTCTAATTCTTTTAAGATTGTTTTTCATATGCATCACCAATAATATGATGTGTTACATCTAAAAGAATTATTTATACATATATTACTACATACAATGGGTTATGTATTAGCCATATGGAAAAATTTTTAATTAATTTAACTTTCGACAAAATCATATTTTATTTTATAACCTTTTATAACCTATAACATTCCCAAGTTATTATAGGCTTGTGTGATATGTACTAAGCAGGGCAGTAGAGTAATACTCTAAGTTCGTTTCCCTGTTCGCTTCTTGCAGCCTTTCGCCACAGTAACGGACTGTATGTTGCAATCTATAAAAATAGACCGTATCTTGTCAGCCTCTCGCACGATATAACATCTTGAAATCACACTTTCAATTAACATTTATACCGTGTCGGAACTACCATTTTCGTATCAATAATCTATGATACTTAGTTGTGACACACCCACATGGAGCTTTTATTGCAGTGTCATCAATACCTATAAATAGGCTTACGGCTTCCTCCGATATTCGACATATTTAGGATTTCTCCAAGGATTATGTCTACTTGATGAACGACCATCTTGTAGAACACCCACTATTATGCATAGTAGGGGGTTTGTAACCATGACTTGTAACTATACGTTAGCCCATAACCTTTAGCACCAGCAACACCAGAAATAATTGTTCCTATACTGCCAAGTGTTCCAACTTTTTCTACAAGAAAATCTAAAGCTTCAATCAGCTTTGTCAGACCTTCTAATACAACCTTTATTGCATCACTATCAAGAAGTGAATTTGACAAACCTTCAAAAGCAGCTTTTACTTCTTTTGTTTTTGCTTCAACGCCTTCTTCATATGCGCCAAATTTTTCCATTGCTGTACCAGAAGCATTAGCAGCAGTTTCAGCATATTTTAAAGCATTAGGATAGTTTTCGAAAAGAACGAGTAATTTTTCAGACTGAGTTGCACCTGCCATTGCAGTCACAATAGCTCTCTGTTCTACTGAAGTAAATGTATTCCATCTACTTGCAACTTCGTCAATTACATCACCAAAGTTTCTAAATTCATCCTTACTATCACGCAGTTTAATATTAAATTTCTTAAGAACTTTTTCTACATCTGATAAATCTTCACCGTCATCAGAAATGAATTTGCCAGCCTTAACATTACCCATACGTGAGAATATACGTTTAAAGGCATTACCGACAGAACTCATGCTATCCTGTGTTGTTTCACCTACAACAGCAGCATATCCCAATAACTGATCCATTGAAATACCCATTGTTCGTGCAGAGTTTGCAGTTTCTGCCATAGCTTCAGCAAGACCACCAAGAGATACAGCAGCCTGAAGGTCAACCGCAGACATTTTATCTACAACATTCATGGCATCAGAAGCTTCAAGCTTATAACCTTTTAAGGCACTTGTAAGATACTGAGTTGATTCGGCAGAATCAAGTTGACCAACTTTAGACTGTACCATACTGGCTGTTATAAGATTATTAGTGTCTTCAAGCGAGTAACCCTGTCTTAACCAGCTATCGGCACTTTCCGCAACTTCTTTTGTAGTAGCACCTAAAGTTTTTGCCATACCATTATAGGTTTTCATTAGCGAGTTAACATAATCTTCATTCTCACCAGAAGCTATCTGTAAGTTTACAACAGACTCGTTATATTCTTTCGCCGCATTATAAACCTCAGTAAATCCACGCTGAATATTTTGTAATGCGTTTGCACCAACAAAATATTGAGCTAAGTTTTTAAATGTGGTTTTTAACGTATCACCTAATGTTTTAGAATTATATCCTGCTGTTTTAACATCATTTGAGAAATTTCTAAATTCACCAGAAAGATCTTGAATATCCTTTCTTGCTTCTCTGATGGATTTTCCATCAAAACTATCAGCAAAACCATTTTTAACCCGATCAGCCTGTTCTTTAATCATAATCAGTCTGTTATACATCTCATCAAACTGAGTTACTAATTTTTGAGCTTCGGGTTTACTTGATGCAAACAATTTTGTATTTGTAGCTTTATAAGCATTAAATTTGGACATTAAAGACTCTGTTTGTTTTATAATAAAATCAGTGTCAGTAACATCTTTTTGGTCAGCTTTTGCTTGAGTTTGGGCTTGAGCAACTTGTCTACGTGCTGCTGCATTTTTTAAAACAGCTTCAGTATTACTATCAATTTCAGCCTTTTCTCTTGCAAAAGCCTCTGTATCAAAATTACCACTTGCTTTTGCATTAGCTAAAGTAGAAGCATATTGTTTTCTTAAAGCCTCAATATTTTCATTGTTAGCTTTTATTACAGGGGCGTTTTTGACAGGATCTTTTTGGAGAACTTCATTATCTTTTCTTAATTTTTTTATATTATTTAATAACTTTGTAAGCTTGGTTAGATAGTTTATATCATCTGATTTGTCACTATCTGTTGCGACAGTATCAGTTTCAACAACTTCTTTTTTTTGCTTTTCTACTTTTTTTAAAGCAACTTTAGTTTTTTCTGCAGAATTAGATGTAGCTTTACCGAAATTGTCTATGGCGTCCTGTGCTGATTTAAATGTTTGTGTTAAAGTTTTTGTTTCACCATTAATATCAGATATCTTTTTATTAATTGTAACAAATTCATTGCTGTCAACACTAATAGTATATTCATCACCAAGATTTAAACTATTTTTAATTCGTTGAGCTGCATCTAAAGTTTGTTGATATGTAAGAGCAGGGGAAGTTTCATGATCAAAATTAGCCAATTTTTCTTCCAATAGATTGATGTTTTCAATTATAGGTTTTAAAATTTCATCAAAAATATTTCCATCTGCATCTATTTTTGCCGAAAAAGTTTTCCAAGCCCCATTAGCATCTTTTATTTTGGCTGTGACCTGCACAAGACCTTCTGCTAATCCATCAGTTATAAGTTTAGCATCAACAGAGTTACCTAAAATTATATTATCATTTTCAGTTAATTTCTTATTTGCCGCAGTTATATAATCATTAGAATTGGTGAAAAATTCATCTTCAGAAATTTTTTTATATTTAGAATATTTATTTTTTTTTGCCTTTTTGGGGTTTTTAAAATCTTCTGAAGATCCACCTAAATTAGAATTACTATCATTAGATGACTCTTTAACTTGCTTATTTGCCTCGACAAATTCTTTCTTTGCATCGGCAGCTTCACGAGCAGACTTGGCAATCTGATTCATTAACTCAGCTTCAAGTTTCAAAGGGTTTTCCGAACTATCAATAGAAGATTGTACTCCTTTATTGGCTGTTGCAAAATCTTTCTTTGCTTGAGCAGCATCATTAGTTGCTTTCTCCACATTCTCAATACCGTTTGTTTCAGATTTAATGTCAGTAGAAGAATCAGGAAATGCGTCTTTCTTTTGATTAGAAGCCGATGAAATATTCGTTTTCTGAGGAGAAGTAAGATCGTTATTTCTAACATTCGCTAATTCAGTTTCAAGCTCTTTAACTTTGTTTGTAAGATTAATTATTTCTTCAACTGAAGTATTTACATTTAAACCATTCTTGAAAATATCCGGTAATGTACTTACTGCTGTCGAAATTTCTCCAAGCTTACTTACAATAGTGGAAAGTTGACCAATAACTTCAGACAAATCAGTTTTGCCAAAAATGTCATTTACAGCTTCAGTTCCGCCATTAGTACTTTTTTTTATTTCGTTTTGAACTTTCGTAATTTGTGCTAATGCTGAAGAAGCTTGAGTCCAATAGCTTTTATCCGTACCTTCACGTATTATATCGTGTCCACCATACAATGATTTGGCTTCTTTTCTTGCGTTCTTGATAAAATCTATATAAGCTTGAAGTTTTTGCATAGAATTATCATACTGATTTATATCAAAATCAAAAAATTTATCAGTAAGTGATCCAGCCGCACCTGACATTTTTATATGATTAAATAGATTCTGATAAGATTGCAAAGCACTTGCAATTTTTGCTTGTAATTTTCTATCTAAATCCCCATCTGTGCCAACATCTATATTCATATTAAATCCAAGATTTTGAGTTTTTGTACTTAATTGAGATATAGAATCACTAACTTGTTTAATTGTTGTAAGCAGGGGAGATAATTCGTTTCCATCTCCAACATCTGATATTACTTTTTTTATATCAGATAAATGTTTTTCAATGTTAGAAAAAAGCTCTATTGTTGATTTTAATTGCTTTTCATCAATTAAAGATTTTCCTATTCCCGTATTAATACCTTTACCCGATGCAAAATCTTTAATTATTTTCTGAAATTCTTTTAAATCTTTTGCAAACTGTTCTTTTCCGTCTGCTACAACTTTAATTTTATAATCAGTAGTAGAAAGTTTCTTTTGTACTTTGTTTAATTCTTTTGCAAGACTTGCATCCGATAAATCAAAGAAAATTTCTAATTTATTATTCTCCAAATCTCTTTGTGCAGAAGAAATTGCCTTAAGAGCTTGAACCGATACATCATTTTTATCTATAATAATACTCGCTACTAATGAAGCTACCTCAGCCACAAAATCACCTCTCTATTATTTTTTTAAATACTTATTAACTGTAGATTCCCATTCTCGGATAAAACCAAACTTTACATAGTTACTCATAGACATTCCTTGAGAATAGTAAGGGTTATACCAATACTGCTGACCATCGTTCCATGATTGTCTGAAACGATAGTTGGGTCTTGACCATTCTTTCGGAAGTCCGTGAATACCTTGATTCCATTGAAGATCTAATAAATACTGTGCAGGGTTAATTCCAACATGATATCTATCCGCCCATTCATAGATAGAACTATCATTGGCTCTCGTAGCAGCAGAAAATTTTTCCATGTTAATATACGAAGTAAAATAAATAGTGGCTTTACCATCGCCTTGAGTGAGTTTATGTTCAAATTCCAAACAATCTACCATTGTGTCGGACTCATTAAAAAACCAATTTATTGTATACTTCCTTCTAATTTCTTTTTGGGCTTTGTCTCCTGCGGAAATATATCTATTCACAGATTTAGCAACAATATTATCAACTGCCTTTTTTAGCTCTTTGTCGTTAATTTTTAATCCAGTTGCTCGTATAGCCATTATTTATTTCACTTCCTTTTTTTGTATAATAAAAACTGCTAACCTATAATTGATTAGCAGTTTAATAAATTAATTTATTTTTTCTGTCGTTTTATGGTGTAATTACTTTGTTCATCAATGAATTGTGAGTGAAATGAAAATTATGTCACAACAATTCAGTCGTGGCTTTTTAATTATCTCACTTTACTACTTTCAGACCATCACTAATAATTTCACCGAATTTCTCAATCTTTTCATCATCTATATTGCTGATGCTTGATATAAGTTCGTATAAAACAGGTTCTAATGTAGTAGAAGCAACTGCTACAATTCTTTCAATCTGATTTGAAATATAATTATGAACATCAAAATTATTTATCATAGCATCAGATTTTGTCATGTCTATAATTGTTTTAAATTCAGTTATTTCTTTTTCAGGAATAGACTGCATAATAGTATCCATTAATCCACAACTGTTTAAAAGATCGTATTCCTCGAAAAAACCATCTGTTTCAATCTCTAAGTTAGTATAGTTTTCAATAATCATTCTGCAAAATAATAAATACTGAATTACAGAATCTACTTTAGTTCTGCCAGTTTTTCTTCTTTTAATTGTTCCGTCAACATCGTTATAATCTTCATATTCATATATAGAAATATCAACTAATTTATCTGCAAGAGTTTTTTTTGTTATAAAAGAAAGATAGGGGACTACTTTTAAATTTTTCTTTATATAACGTTCTGCTGAAGAATCGGTTTCGCATTTTTTAAATCCATCAACAAAATTTTTAATTGTAATTTTATCTTCCATAATTTTATTTTCCTTTCATTCCTGATTTTTTTTCTTCTCGTTTAAGGCGTTTGTATTCTTCATACTCGATCCAACCACCAAACTTTTTTACCCATGTAATCCATTTATAATTTACAGTAGGATAATGATACCAAAATAGCTTTTTTTTCAAAATTGCTACACTATCAGGGCATCCCTTGGTGTCAATAACTTCTTCATGACCGTCTTTATAGACAATAAAAAAATCAGCCACGTATTTAATTGGCTGAACAGATTTTCCGTCATGTATGAACTTTGGTTGTAACTCATATGGTTTTTGTAATTCGTAATTCACCACATCGCCACTCTCCACTAATGGGCAAAGAACATCTCTGTAATATTTCATTTCTAATACAGAATCAAAAGTTATTCCATTATAAGTTCGTTTTGTTTTGTCTTTATCTACATTAAATTTACTTCTATTCATATCTAAACCTTACTCGATGTCATAATCACACCATCGTTTATATAATTCTCTTGTTTTATCTTTTTCAAAAATCATGACAATAATTTTTCTGTCGTTTCTTTCATCAATACTTGAATAGACATCAATAGGATACACACCAGAAGTTAAATAAAAAATTTGTTGTTTAACATTACAAATCCTTACGATTTCTTTTAACTCGTAATCCTTTGGTGTTAAATTTGTTTTTATTTTCATATAATGTTCCTCAAAAAATCGTAAAAAATAGGGGATACAACATGTTGAAAAGTTTTATGTCATACCCCCTCATAGGTCAAATAAATCACTCTTCAACATTATCATCAGTCTCTTTCGACTTCTTATAATAATTCTTCTTTCTTTCTTTTTTCTCAACAATAGGCTCTTCTATCAAAGAACTATCAAGAATACCATCATTATTATCTATAACACTTACTTCGTCATTAATAGATTCTTTATTAACAGCATCGTTTATTTTACCAATAGTAATTTTATAGCTTTTTCCATAATTCTCGTATTTGGATAAATCTAAGTTATCTAATTTATGTTTCGCTTCATCTGCGGAAATATTTCCATTTTCAAATCCAGAAGTTACCTCGTAAATGTCCTTACAGTTCTGCGAACACCAAGCAAAATGCCAAGGTTCAAGTTCAGCATCTTTAGGATTACATACTGGACAAAATGAATATGTTTCTTTGCATAAAATGCATGTTCTTAATTTATTACTCAAAAAAAATTTCCTCCTTAAATAAATAGGTGACACAATTAAGTGCCACCTAAATTATCATTCAGAATAGATTAGATATCTTCTTCTTCCTCATCAATGTAATAGATTGAGAAGAGTTCCTGATCTGTTGAGCAAGAATTAACCATCATAGCTCCTTTGTAATCCATTGTCTGTGAATCTCCACCCTGAAGAGCAAGTGTAAATTCAGGTGAGGGCATAAATGAAGGAATGTGAATTATTGCTGCATGAAGGACATCTGTATCACATTTATCAACAACAAGTGCCTTGAAGAATAATTCATGAGCCTTTGCAAACTTGTCACCAGAGTTTGTAATCTTAGCACCACTCTTAACATTCTTCTCAAATTTAACAAGATATCTTACTTCTTCTGCATCTGTGGGAGGTGTAAGTGTACTTACATTTGTTTCAGTTTTAATGGCAAATTCTGTTTCGTTTGCATCTGTGCCAAGTGTATATTCCTTACCCATTGAATTCTGAAGTGAAAGAGCACATACTTTAACAGAACCATCAACATAACCAGAAATATCAATTGTTTTACCAGCGTCAACAATTTCAAGCATAGGCATAACAATTGAATGCTCCTCTGTTGCAATTTCTGCATCAACTGCTGAAAGAGCTTCAACAATTGCAAGGTTAAGGAACGCATTTGTAGCTGTAACCTCACCTTTCTTACCTGTATATTTTCTGTATACAAGGTTGCCATCCTTGTCTGTAATGTCTGTTGAATCTGCTGTAATTTCAATATTTGCCTCTGTAAGCTGTGTTAAAGCATACATAGGTGTACCATTCTTTTTCTGACCGTAACCAAACTGAAGTCTATCTACGATTACGTCACCTAATTTAAATGCCATATTGTTTCCTCCTTTAAATTATTTGATTTTTTGCAATAAAAAAGAGCGATTATATATCGCCCATAAAATTTAATGATTCCGATGGTAGCTTTGATGAATCTACAAAACCGGAATAACAGCCACGTAAAGCAGCTATTGAGTTTTCATATTTTTGGATACGTTTAACCGCATCCATAAATTGATATATACTAACATCACGCAATTCTTCAAGCTTATATTTAAAGCCAGAATAATTCGTACATGTTGAGATTAAAGATAATAAATTCGATGAATCATTGTTTTTATTTTCTTTTAATTTCATTTTTTCTTCTTGAATCGTCCATTGCTTAGCTGATTTACCTTTTACCTTTTCAACTTTTGGATGAATATTTAACAACTCTCGTAAATATTCAGCTATTTCCGTATATTCATTTTCAGTAAGTAAAATATCTTGAGATTTACTGTATAACAAAAATTCTTTTTTTGAATCATCTTCAGTTTTTTTCTGTAGTAATTGAAAATCTGAAAAATTTATTCCATCAAAAATTAAATCCAAAATATCTTTATAAGGAATTGCAATAGCTGGCATTAAATACGAAAATACCTCTATATCACTTACTTTGTTCCAGTCTATTTTATTTTCCCAAAGAAACAATCTTATTGAAGTTGAATTATACAGAAAAGGAGATAACGCCTTATAAAAATTATCTTCGCCAAAATTTAAAATATCACCGATACTTGGTTGTATGATAGTAATTTTATTTACAATATATGGCTGACCAAAAAACATTTTTAACTTATCAAAATGATATTCTGGTTTATTATTTTTAAAAGGTTTATCCTCGATAATTTTATTCTGAAGTAAATCTAATGTATTTAATAAATCCATAAAATCACCTTCTTACAGAATAATTATCTATCATTGTTTTTCCACCATAAGGAGTTTTATGAATTCCATTTGTATCAATAACTTCAAACACAAGAGTACGAACAATATAATTATTATCCATTACAGATTCTTTTGAGGATATTAACTTAGTCTGCATTCCAAATATATTAGACCAATTAAAACGATCTCTAATAATAGAAGCAATAAGATCATGACGTGGAATGCCTGTCAATTTATCCATACTATTATCACCATGTACAAATATATTAAAGGTAATATTTGTATATTTTAATGTGTCGTTATATTTTGGAACTTCATTAAAACTAACCTGATAACAAATAAAATTTTTAACATCGGTCTGGGTTTCAGGAATAAATAAAAAAGGACGTATATTTGAGCTATCACCAAAATATCTGTCCCATTCACCTAAAGATTCAAATTCTTTTTTTTCTTCGTTCCATTCCCAATTAATATTACCGTCATTATTAAACAGTTCTGTTTCAAGTTTTTTTTCGTTTAACGCATATAATAAACAAGGATTTGCCAGTAATGCTTTTTTAATTTTTTGTTTATATTGGACATTTTCATCGTCAGGGGCGTTTCTATATATACGAAGCTTATTCAGCAAATCATCTTTTGTTATTAATTTTTCTTCCATTAAAAACACCACCTTACTCAATCAAATTAAACTGCATTACTTCGGATTCTATCGGCAAATCATCTTTAGTAATTGTACATTTAATAGATAATATTTTCCCAATAACGGAACTATCATTAGGAAACTTTATTTTTATCTGATTAAATTCTGTACCATCTCGCCATGTCACTTTATCTGTCCAATCTTCGTTATCTATACTACAAATCCAACTAAACTTTGTGTCAGAATATTTGATTGTAATATCTTCATTAGAATTATCAAATAAATTCACTGTAAGAGATTTGTAACTGCCACCAACTTTAATTGTTGGCGTTGAAGCTGAAACTTTAGCTGTGATAGAAAATATGGGTGTAGTTGGAACAAGTGGCTCAGACGGATCAATTTCAGAAGTATCTGTACTGTAATAATCCGCATACATTTCACCAGTTTTAAGATTTACATAATCCGTATGTTCGTTAAAGAAATTGCTGTAAATAGTAAGTTTTTGTAAGCCTAATGGGGAAGCTGATTCGCATTTTGTAATCTTCCATACGGAGGGATGCCTCATTAAAGCACTTACAACAACACGCATATTTTTAGAATCTTCATTTGTATACCAGATGTTTTCTGTGATAGAATTCATGGGCAACCAAATTTTATCTTGATTATCCGTGTGTCCAAAGTATCTATCTACATAAACACCACTGGTGTAACTTTGCTGTTGTCTTAATACAGACCACATACGGCGTTTAATTCTATCTTTACCGTTCTGCTCAATCCACATAAGTTCGTAATTTACTGGCAAAATTAAAAATTTGGGAAACTGATTTGCAGGTTCATCTCTACAAATTAACCATTTGTGATATATTCCTCTATCATCAGGTAGATCACAAAACAAACCTACAGGAAATGTAGCTCCGTAACGTTTTTTAAAATCTGTTTCGTAATAATAAAGGTCATCATTTTCGTCAAATTCAAATTTTTGGCTTGGCTTAAACTGTAGATAATATTCCACTTGATCTTTATCCATAGACTGATAAGACTTTACAATAAACTTTACATCAACTTTCGTTTTATTGGTATTTTCGTAACTCATACCATCTTTAAGTGTGTAATTAAATAGGGGAGTGACACCATCTTTATCATACTTGGTAAGAAAATCATCATGAAAATAATCATAAATGTAAGCAACTTTGTTTTGAAGATCATGTTGCCATGTTTGTCCCATAACAAAATCTGCATTTTCTTTATGAATCTGTCCGATTGTTTTCGCACAATTTGTTTTCGTGTTTGTTACTCTTCTTGCAACGTTCAAACTCGGCAATCGGATCACCTCCTTCGAACATAATCTTAATGTAACTATGAGCATCTAAAATTGCTGTTCTGAAAACATTAAAATCATAATTGCTACTTAAAACTTCATTATAAGCTCCTTGAAGTACAGACATAAGAGATACCATGTAGCCATTATTATTAAACAAAGTCACAGTACCACTAAACCTATACATAACTTTTTTAAAAAAATGAAAAAATGCTTTGTCATCCTCAAAAATCATTTGTTCGACTTGAGGATCTTTGTAAAGTAAAAGCTTGTGAATATCATTATGCATTGCACGAGCTGCTTCTTTGATTTGCTTTCCAGAAAATGAACCATATATGTATCTCATATTAAGACTCCGTGTTAATATAAGAATTATACATATATCCGTAATCACGTATCATTTTGTGTAATTCTTTCTTCATAGAATCAAGACGTTCAATCATATTTTTGTGATTGTCGAGTAACTTTTTTTCTTCTTTTCCTCCTATCATTACTGATGTATGAAGAATAGAATCAATTTGCGGTTGTAACCATTCAATCGTCATTCCAAGGATAATCAAGTCTACCACAAAATCTTCATCCGATACTTTATCAACAGAATTATTTAATTCAAAACTTATCTGTTGAATTTCATCATCTAATAAAAGTGAAGAAAAAAGTCTACGTACTCTTGGATTCCCTATTACGTTATGTAATCTTTCTGTATAAATCTCAAGCAAATCATTTTCATTTAAAGATAGTTCTTTTGGATCGTTAATACGACCTCTAGTGCGTGAAAACACCGTTTCATATGGAAGCGTCATTTTAACCCTCCCTTATTATCTCTGTGCAAGTGTAAGTAAAAGATGTGTTTCAAAAATTTCATCAAGTGCTGTTATCTTTTTTACAGAATCATATTTTCCACTCATAATCATAGATGCAGCAATTCCTTTAAGTGACTCACGAGCACTATTAGGCAGTTCTGCAATAGCAGATTTCATCTGGTAAACTGGAAGGTTAAGAATATCTGTTAAATCCTTCTGTGTATAAAGAGAATCATATAAGGTTTTTAAATCAGGATACTGTGCAAGAAATTCTTCGTCCTGTATGATAAAACGAGGTCTTGTTATGCAAGCTTTATGTGATCGAATCATATATACCAAATCTTGATACTCTACTTCTTCAATATCTCCATAATCAGCCCATCTATATAAAATTCCTGATTTTTCTCCTGTGACAAGAAGTTTTCCATTAGTAAAAGATCTGCAAGGAATAACATCTTCCTTTTCATACTTGCGTATTTTAGGTTCTTCTTTTATTTTTGTTTCAACAATTTCCTGTTCCACATCTTTTGTTTCAACAGGAACTGCTGTCTTTTTCTGATACGCCATTTTATTTTCCTTTCTATCCAATAAAATAGGAGAGTGGTATTTCGCACTCTCCATAAATTTTTATATAATTAAATTTTATTCTAATGTCCACTGACCAAACTGACGTGTGATAATTGTTGCAACACCCATACGTCTCTGAGCTTCGTATGTCTGCATATCATCTGCTGTATCACCAATCTCACTTATTTCGAGAGTAGTCTCACCGCCATCAATAAATTTAACAGGCTTGTAGTCAATTACAGGGAATATTAAAAGAACATTTGAATCAATTAATTTCTCTGCGAGTTTGTTATCTTTAAATCTCTGAGGAATTTCAAGAAGCTGTGTTCCTTCATATGAACCAAGAATACCTGTGGCTGCCACTGCTTCTTTCTGTGAATTAGCAATCCAATCAACAGAACCATCACCTGCTAAAGCATTGAGCTTCTTAAGAGCTGTTTTTGTACCCATAATAACAACAGATGATACATTGTTTACTGTTGCAACATTAGAAATAATTTCATCAAAATCTTCTTTCTTTGTCTTGTCAAGTGTACCTGTGCCTGTAAATCCAGTTGTAACAGGAAGCTTATTAGCGGCGTTCATAAATTCTGCATAAAGTTCATTCTGAATTTTATGTACATAAGCCTTTGCAACTGCATCAATAAGTTCTGACCAGTCTTTTCTACCTGTAAGGAAGAGTCTAATATCTCCACCAACTTTTACAGCATATCTGCTTGTAGGTACTGTATAGCTTGAGCCAGCAGCAAGTCTCTGAATTGTATAAGAATGTTGATCGCCTGAAACCTTGGCAACGTTAAGAATGATGTCTTCGTCTGTCCAGAAGTCAGTTCTGTCTCCGTCTGCAATATTTCTTGTTTCTACAAACTGATTAAAGAATTCATTATCTCTGAAACCATATTCAATTTCTCTTTCAATAATTTCTTCAATTACTTCGAAAAGAGCTGTAGCTCTATCTGATTTTAAAGCTCTCTTAATCTGTTTATCTGTTGAGTTAGCACTAAGACCAAGTTCTTCAAAACATACATTTCTTACTGCGTCATTTGCTTCTGCTTTGCTGATAACTCTGTTCTGTTCATCATCAAAAATCTCACGACCTGAAGCAAGGTCAAACATTAAATTTCTAACTGTGTTTTCCATAATTTATACCTTTCTCCTTTCGTAAAATTTAGGCAACTACCCATTTCTTCTCTGTGATAGTTGTGATTGTTGAACCTACTTTAACGTCACCTGTGAAATTTTCTTTTGAAAGTTCCCAGACATCTCCTTCACGAGCAGGGTAGCATCTAGCTTCCATAGAAGCAGGAATATAAAAATTACTTTCAAGTAAGAATGACTTATTGTATTCCTCTTCAATAACGGGAGGGTTATATACAATAAGAAGTTCTGATGCAGGAATATCCTCTAAAATTTCTACATAAAAGTTTCCATTAGCTGCTGTATCAACAACTTTTGCATTTACCTTTGTAGCTTCAGCCTCTTTGTAAAGATCGAGAGATACATAATCTCCTTTAGCGATTGCAGCACCGTTCCAAAGGTCGTCTGTATGCTGGATACTATACATGTGACATGCTCCGTCTCTGGCAGCGACCTTCGAGGGAAAAGCAACGCCGAATTTTTCGATATTAACTTTAATAGCCATTATTTTTCCTCCTTAATTTTTGACATAATAAAAAGCCATACGTTTCCGTATGACCTACCTAAAAATTATTATTTTTTTGATTTAAATTTTGCATTTATAATGAAATATAATTACTTCTTGAAAATATCTCCGTATCTACCGGATCTACTATTTCTACGAGTATTCGGGTTTCCGAATAACTTCATAGAATGATTTTTTGTATTAGGCTCTTCTAATGAAAAACTACCAACAGATGCAACATGATCGGCAAAAATTACTTTTGCTTCTTTTTCTAAGTCTTCAAGAGAATAGTTGTCCATGTTTTTCTTTAATTCTGTAAATGTTTCGTTTTCTGATAACACAGAATATTTTTCATCTGCAAGAATTTCCTCACGTTTTGCATGAAGTTCATTTTTTTCGGCATTTTCTTTAAACTCTTTAAGGGCTGTGTAGTTTGAACGCATATCTTCTATAGAAAGCTTTTCTGATTCTGTAAGAAGCATAGCAAACATTTCGATTCTTTCACCAGACAACGCAACATTATCTCCGTCTTTTGTGTAAGACTGTTTGTAGTATTTATTACTATCCCAATCCTCCATAATAAAATAATCTTCATAAACCTGAGATACATAGCACCATTCTGAATCATTTCTGTAAATTGAACATAACGCATTTAATGCGTAATGAATTTCATCAAATGAAATCTCAAACAATTTATTAAATAACTCATCTTTGGAAAAATCTTTATTGTCACCTTCATCATTGGAAGGCTCACCAGATTGTCCATTATCTGCATTGTCGTCATCAAACACTTCAGCAAATTTTGCTTCAAGTTCTTCATCTGACATTTCTGCATAATCAAATGTTACATCTTCAGCAGTCTTGCCGTATTTAGCAAGTAGCTCTTCAAACTTTGTCATGTCTTTATTTATTCCTCCTTCCTTTGATTGTGTTTGAGCATGGTTTTGCTCTTTATTGAATTTAGAAAGTGTCTTATTAAGATTTTCTAAGAGTTCAATCAATTTTTCATCTTTGTCAAATTTAATTGAATTATTAACTGTAAAATCTTCTATTTTAAAATTTGATCCAGCCATTCCTGGCTTTGATTTTGCCGACAATAAAGTTAAAGCTGAAACATAAAAGTCGTCCAAAACTAATACTTTTTCAGCACCATCAAAACTCATAGCTCTGATGCTTAATTCAATTGAACAATCTACTGTTCCTCGTCTATTCAAGATGTCAATGGCATCTTGGCAATATTCATTATATAAATACCCATGTAATACAGCCCTGTTTACATCAGCTTCTTTGTCATACTCAATAGCATTTTTAGAACCATCAATAACACCAATTGGTTGTTCATCATAAACAGTTTTTTTAATTTCTACTTGTTTCCCATTAGAATCTGTTTCTATAACCTTTTCTATATGAAAGTCATGCGCCCCAAAATCAAGCTCACCAGTTTCTTCATCTTTTACAATATTCGCCAGAATTGGACGTAAATGTGATGATGGTAAATTCTCTTCGAAACTTTCTGTCTCTATCTTCGACTTATTTAGGTTAATTTTGTCATGAAAAGCTCTACTGACAAAAGGAGTCATTCCTTCTGTAAAACGTGTTTCACTTTCAGTATCTTTTTCAAAAAGTCCCGGCATTTTTACTACAATTTCAGCACCAGAATCATTGCTATCAAATTTTAAAAAATTATTTTGTAAACAAAAATCACATAATTCATCTACAGTCATAACTTTTATTTTCATATGTTTGTTCTGTCCCTCCTTTCTTTAAAAATGAACATAAATAAAACCACTCAAAGATAGGAGAGTGGTTAAAATGTAAGCATATTTGTGTATTGTATTTTTGATTTATCTTCAAACGTAAAAGGTTTGTCGTTTACAAAAATAGCAAATTCACCGTTTTTTGAAACCATTGTAAATCCTTCTTTGAGAAGGGTAGATATTGTTTCTTTGTCCAATGTTCGAATAAAATTCTGTTTCATCCAGTCACTCCCTTAATTATCCTTTTGCCTTATCTTTCTTGTCACGACTAGCTTCTCCTTCAGAAGATATTTCATCATCCGACTTAGTTTGTCCACCAGCATCCTTTCCAGATTGAACATAAGAAGTTTGCAATGGAACAAAACGGCTTGAAAGTTGTAAACAATCTTCTTCCAAAAAATTTAAAGCAAGGGTATCTAATTCACTAAATCCATTAATGCTGTTAATCATCAATTTGGTAGGTAGTCCATTTTGACCAGATTCCAATATTGATTTCTTAAATTCTTCTTTTGTAAAAGTCGAAACCTCAAAAAATTTAATCTTGCATGGATCTGAAATATAACTTCCTATAATTCGATTAACAATTAATTCAGTTTGTGGAATAAGTGAGGATAGAGCAAATTCAGAGTCCACACGCATACTGCCAGAAAACGCAGTTGATCCAGATACTGTTGCAGAGTTTAAAACCTGAGCACCGCCAGCAGTGTTCAAAATATTTTCAGTTGCCTTTTCTATTTTATTTACATCAGTAGCCTGGTCATCTGAAAATGTCATTTTATTTAGTTTGCCCGGAATTAACGCATAAGAAGCATAATCAGGTAAAGCTTCCGAGGTCATTCTATTCCAATAAGGAATAGTTACTTGTTCAGGGTCAACTTTAAAATCATTAGGTTCGCCACTATCAAATGTCTCCATTTCCATCCAAACGAGATTGTAAATTTGTTTCTCATCTACTACAGCTTGGATATCGGCAAGGTCTAATAAAGAAACTAAATCTGTAAACATCGGAGCAAAAACAGGGACTATTGTTTCCCAATCTTCAGCTCTAAATTTTAAGCACACACCATATTGAGGATCAAATACTTGATATTTCTCTCCTGTTTTTTGATATGCGTTAAACATACTTTGGAAAGGCTCTCCATAATATTCAAGTAAATCTTGATTACTTTTAAAATATGACATATCCATACAAGGTGCAAAGTCACCTTTGTTATAAAAACCTGCAATTTTACAATAATCTGGGTCAAGTGGAAGTATAAACATACCTTCGCCTTCGGTGTAATAAGCACAGCCATAAAATACGTCTTCTCTCAATGCTATAACATAAGCTTTGAAAAATTCGTATTGTAAATTCATATTATCTAATGTTTTTAAAGTTTCATAATAACTTTGCAATGTCGAATCTTTATCGTTTTCGCCAGTTATATCATATTTAGGGATTACCGAGCGAATAGATAAATCAGCTTGTCCTGCATAGTACTTGACGAGCCTATAATAAATTTCACATCTATAAAATAAATAACGTGAAAGACCTCTAAGGTTCTTTTCATTAGAAGAAATATTCTGTAAATATGCCCTGATAGTTTCCTTATTGTAGTTACTAATACTACGATAAGTTTTGGATTTCTGAATATCTCTTAATTGTTTTGCTACAGTAGTAGCATCAAATTTTGCTATACGATTTTTATTTTTTTCATAAAATTCTCTCATCTCAGCAGCAGTTGGTTGCTTTGATTGGGAAGTAGAAGAGGGTATTGTGTTTGCAGTAGGTGCATTAGCATCTACTTTCTTTGTTCTTGGCATTCTTAGTTAACGCACCTCCTTTAATTGAACATAGAAAAACGCTTACCTTGACGAATAGGTAAGCGATTGACTAGATCGTCAGTATTAGTTAATCGTTTTTTATTTGTTATTGCTTTTCTGCGTTCACACATGAGGGCGTAAGAAGCCATACATGCCGTGTAAGCCCTATCATCATGGAGCTTGTTGGCTTTCTCTGGTGTAAGTTCAAACGAATCCTTTCCAGAATCACGCTTTTTACGAACCATATTTACAAGCTCTTCTTTTAAAGCGTCAATATTAGCAAGAGCAATTTCATCCTGCCAATCAAGTTTTATAGTCTTTGTATTAACAGATTCAATTTTCTCTAATTCTTCATTGAGCTTAGTTTCAAATTCCTTTTCATTGACTTTTTGTTTCCTTAGTTCAGCAGAAATTCGTTCTTTTTCTTTAGCCAATTTCTTCTCATCAACATCAAAAACAGTGAGATAGCCTTTATGATCATATTGTGATGTAAAGCTGATTTTATCCTGATTCATCAATTCTATCATTGCTTCATACATTTCAGATTTATAACCAGCAGGAGACATAAGATGCACCTTGTCTACTGCATTAGGAAATTTCTTAACATAATCAGCGGAATATTCTTTGTCAATTAAGCCTCTATGAACAATGCCAGCAGAGTCTGTCCAATCTGGCATTAAATAATCAGCTATATTAACACCAGATCCGCCGCTACCTGCATCAATGTACACACCAACAATATTTCCATATGCGTCAGCTCCACCGTTATAATCAAGAATTACTTTTTTTAAATATTCGATCTGATCTGGCGTTTGCATAGGAGATTTGATTTTTTTGCCAACATCAACAAGATTAATACAGTTTACTAATCTCATTCTTGTATCAATACTTCCATCTACTTGCTCGTATTCATAAATTTCTCCAACAAGAATTACTGAATTATCACGACTTCTGGCAGGATCGTATGTAATAACAAATTTTTTATCACCAGTGTCATTATAAAGAAGCGGTTTTCTTGTTTCTTCGTTTCGTGTGATAACACCTCTACGGATAATTGCATCAGTACCAGCGTCTGTGGTAAAAATACAATAATACTCACGTCTTGCCTTTTCAGGATTTGTTCTCATTTCAGATTCAACAGTATTTCGAGATAGAAGAGGAGTGACTAATTCACCTCTAAGAGTTGGTTTAAATGCTTGTTCGCAATCTATATGTAAAACACAATAATCTGGATTTCCCATAATTTGTTGTTTTGAAAAATCACGATATAATCTCCAAAATTGAGTATCGGTTGAAGAAGCCGAACTGATATAATACTTTTGATATGATAAATCTCGTGGCAAACATCTCTGACGGATAGGGTCTATCGAATTACCATCTATGTCCTTACCTGTCTTTAAACTCTTGTTAACAACAGCAAACGCACCGTAAACATTCATCATTTCATCAGACAAGAAACCACTTTCATCAAAAATTACAGTTCCTCGCATACCTCTTTTGGCATCTATATTTCCATTTAATGTCCTAGTCATAGATCCATTATAACAGGAATAGGAAAATCCATTAGACGAGTGTGAAAATCCATCTCCTGCTGCATTTTTAATTTCAATCTCATTCTTAAATAAAGAACCCGTTGAACCATAAAATGTATCAATATTATCATTGGCAAGTCGTTCCAAGGTGGTAAAAGTCTGTTCAGCCTGACCACCTGTTCCACTTGCAATATATGTCCATACGTTACAAAAACACATATCTTTAGCCATAATCTCAAGGTCTATGACTGTACTTTTACCATATCCACGAGTACATACAGCAAGTACATTTGGACAAATCCAGCTTCTCTGAACAAGGAGAGATTGCCCATCCAAAAGTTCTATATTAAAAAAAAGATCTATAGCTTTCACAGGGTTGCATTGTAGATATTTCTGAATTTCGGCAATTTGAATATAAGACTCAATTTTACGAGATGAAATTGAATAACCATGTGGTTTTACATATATTCCGTATTGATTATAAAAATCCTTATCATAATCAAGAATTTCATTCTGATAATAATTCAGAATCATTTGTTTATTCTGATTCACTTTCAGCAACCTCCTTTATTTTTTCATTTGGAGACTCTTCAGCTTCATCAAATTCCGCAAAGACAGAATAAACATCTTTTAAGTCTTTTAGTTGTTCTTCATTTAGCAAATTATTTTCCTTTAATGTGTCTCTTAAATCAAGATTTTCACGTAATAATATTCTATTAATTTCTTGGTAAGCATCTTTTTCCTTACGAAGACAAGTATTTACAACACGCATTTCAGAAACCATATCTGACCACTCAGATTCATCAAGTGCCAATTGTTTCATAATAGAAGCATCGCTGATTTCCTGAACCTGTTGCATACCTCTGCATGTATCAATATCAAAGCCGTTAACTTCACCGCTTCGTAGATTAAGACTTTTAATTTTTTTGATTTTACCAGTCCAAGTATTTTCACCTTTTTTAGCATTTTTATTATGTTTTAATGATATACAACTATCTTGAGCAAGACTTGTAATAACTGAAGTTATTTTGCTCTTGCTTTCCTGCAAAGATTTTATTGTTGCAGAATTGTGTTCAATATTTGAAATATCACACATTAACTTTGATATAGTGTCATCAATTTTAGATTGTTGTAAGAATCCACGAACAATAGAAATGGCAGAAGATGTACGCATCATGTCTTCATTGGCATCCTCACTAGAATCTAATAATCCTAATAGTTGTGAATACAAAAAAGGTTGGTCGGCTATATCTTCTTTTTCAAAAGGATCATAACTAAGCAATCGTATAACATCATTTTTGTTTTTTAAAAAACTATCATACGTATCCAATCCTGCGTGAGATTCAATTAATTTTTCTTCATTTGTTGCTTCGTTTTCAGTATTATCTTTAATAAAATGGTCTGAATCAAAGTATGTCTTACCAACATAATTAACCATTTGAATATTTTTAATATAAGAATTCCAAACGTTTGTTTTTACTTTTCCTGACACGAGATTTTCAGTTTCTTGTATACTTGCGTTCCATACCGAATCGAGAAAAGGCTTTTGCAAATATTTTAATGCTAGTTTTACACTGTCTTTTGTTGGTTCATGTTCATGTCCTTTTTCATCTACTCGTAGTGCAATTTTTCTTGCACATTCACGACATATAGGAGTACAAGTCAATCCACCATACATAGGATCTGTATTAACATAAAATTTAGTTTCTCTATCTTTATGTTTTTTACACATTAAACAAAAAGCTGTTTTATCATAGTTATCAAGTTTATGTTGCAATTCCTCAACTTTTTCTCTAGCCTCGGCAGCCGTTAATTTAACTGGTTGCGTAGTGCTTTTTTTTGTAGCCAATCAACAGCCACCTCCTTTTATTCCAATAAAAAGAGCCATCTCATATGAAATGGCTCTTTCTTAACACACAATATTTAATATTTACCAATCAGTCGCCAAACTGATCATAACTGTAAGGCGGTAGTAAGTGATAAACTTACAGATATAAGTTTCGTATGCATCCAAAAAATAGGTTTTGGCATCAGGTTTACCGCACGAAATAGGGCATAACGGACTCGAACCGATACTCACGGGATGAAAACCCATTGTCTTACCTTTTGACTAATGCCCTAAAACGAATCGTATGAGACTTGAACCCATGTTATTCTACCGTGACAGGGTAGTACCATAACCAACTAGGCAAACGATCCATGTTATATAATCAGCATAAAGCACTAACTATCTGATATTGGACTGTACACATCCAGTTATTTAGAATAGAAAGTTAAACAATCCATTCATGCTTACTGATTATTCTCCACATATTTTCAGTCTTCGGAGCAAAGACCAATAGCGATTAGGGAATTAATGTCGGTTTACGTTGACATAGGTTTTACGCTATTGAATGCCACCATCCAATATGCCTGTAAAGGCACAACCTAATCTTTGTATATTTTATTATTCTCTGAATTAGACGAAGTATTAGATGAAAGTTTCATCGGGATTGTCTACAAATCAGAAAGTGATTTTTGTTCTACTTGTTTTATTTCTCCATCAGCAAAATATTTTGCAAATTGCTCATCAGCATCAATATCCTTGTACACTGATACCATATCTAACGAACTCCAACCGACTAGCATTTGAATTACATCATCAGGAAGACCGCTTCGAGAACAAGAAGTTGTAAAGAAGTGACGAAGACTGTGGAAATAAAAGTCTTCTCCTAAATGTTTGCTAAATGTATCAGCCCAACTGTCAAGAGTGCTTGAATCCATAGGTTCATCTATATATTCTCCATTTACCTTTTTTGGGAACAACCATTCTGATTCAATTCCGTGTTCTTTTCTATAATTCATCCACAAATCAAAATATGGCTTAAATGGTTTTGCAAGTGTATATGCCACTAACATTTTTCCGTGAGAACCTCTTCCTTTTGTTTGGATCTTTTCAGGTGTTTTATATAAAGAACCGTATATAATATTTTCATCATTGAAATAAGATACTTTAAATCGTGGTAACTCACTCTTACGTCTGCCACTAAATGCAGCTAATGCTAAAATACAAGCCTTGTCATATTTACCTTTTTCAACCCAATAATCAAGCATACTCTGTACTTGTTCATCGGATAGTACAGTTTTAGTAAATACTTTCTCATTTGCAGGATTTTCAATTTTGCGTATAATCGGTTTAAAGTTCTCATACTCATCATCTAATATAGCTTCGACATAATTTGAAAGAGAAGAGAGAGTAGATTTTACTCTACGCATTCTAGCTGGCGACCACTTATATTCAATAAGGCAAAAACTCTGATAACGAGCAATATCCCTCTTAGATAAATCAATAAAGAATTTGTTGTCACAATGCTGAAGTAAATACACCCAGAAAATGTAAAGGTCGCGTCTATATGCATTGATTGTATTTAGGGATCTATCAACTGAACGAAGATAATCCAAAAAATCATTTCCTAACTCTACATTCTCTTTATTACACTGAGTCAATAACTCATCAGTAACAATATTGTTATGCTGTATTTTTCTACCCATTAAATCTCACTTCCTTTCAAATAAAAAAGAAGTGAGATAGTAGTAAATACTAAGCCACTTCTTCCAAATATAATATTCTCTATAATAAATGCTCACTTACTCATAATTAAAGTCACGAGTGTGCATTCGCACCTTTATCAAAAGTGGACGACTGAGGAATCGAACCTCAACGAAAAACCATTTCATCCATAATAAAAATAGGAGGGGACATACCCCTCCAAAAATTTTACTAATTATTTAAAAATTAAAAATTAGAATTAAGCAAATAATGCGTTAATCTCATCCTCTGTAATGGCAACATAAGTTGTTTCTTCAAGAGTTTCTACTTTTGTCTTAAGAGTAGCGATGTCACTCTTGTTAGTTGCGACCTGACCATCAGCAAGAGCTTTTACTTTAGTTTCGGCAACACCAGCAGCATCAAAAGCTGTGTCTGCTTTATAAGCAGCAGAACCAAGACCTGTTACAGCTACATCATTACCATCAACAGCAATTGTACCGTCAGCAGTACCACTTGCAACTGACTGAACTGCTGAATCAGCTTTCTTACCCTGAGCTGCTGTAGCATAGTTCTTAGCAAGACCATCTGCATAAGTTTTAGCTGCACTTATAGCATCAGTTTCGCTTTGGTCTGCATACTCTTTTGTAGCATAGTTTGTAAGGTCAACAGCAGAGTCACCAATTTTTTCAAACTTTTTACTCTCTCCTGAAACAACAAGCATATACTCATTGTAACCATTTCCTTCAGCAGAACCATTATCTCCTGTTGCTTTTGCAACCATATAAATTGTATGTTCATCAGCTTCTGCAACAGCAGGAAGTTCTGTCACGATTGCTCTTTTAAGATGTCCAGCATTAGCAACAGCAGTAGTAATAGCACTATTTGTCTGCTCTTTTGTATAAGCATCAGTAATACCATAGCCTTCAAGAGTTGTAGCTTTGTTAGCCTTATCACTCTTAAGTGTAGCAATATCTGATTTATTAGTTGCAACCTGACCATCTTCAAGAGCACTTACTGCGTCCTTAACTTGTTTAGCAACTGAGCCTACAACTGTGTCAGCACCATTAAGTGTAGTAATCTTACTCTCAGCGGCAGTCATTCTTGATTTGAGATCAGAATCATTATACTGTGAATCTGTAATCTTACCTTCAAGCTCTGTCTTAACATCGTTAATCTGCTTCTTTACAGAGCCTTCAACAGTAACCGCACCATCAAGTTTATCAATTACATTTTTATTAGCTGTAATCTGTTCCTGAAGAGCAGACTTTGCATCGGAAACAGCCTTTGATACAGAACCTGCACCTGTGCCGTTAAGTACACCGATAGCATCTGTATTAGTCTTAATTTTGCCTTCAAGTTCTGTCTTAGCATCACTTACAGCTTTGGAAATAGAACCTGCACCTGTACCCTGAATTGTTGTAAGCTTACCTTCTGCTGTACCGACTCTTGTATCAAGAGCTTCAATAGCAGCGGTATTTGTAGCAATACCTGAAAGATCTACACCGCCAACTTTGTCATCAGCATATTTCTTAGCATCAGTTAATGCCTGTGTAGCAGAACCTTTTGTATCAAAAGCATCGCTATTCTGATAAGCTGCTGTTCCAAGACCATGTACAGATACATCTTCTCCCTTTACAGAAATAGTACCATTTGTAAGTCCTTCTGCAATATCAGCTTTCTGAAGGGCAGAATCTGCTTTTGTACCCTGTTCAGCAGTTGCATAATTCTTGGCTAATCCGTCAGCATATTTTTTAGCATTTGTTTCAGCGGCACTAGCTTTTGTCGTAGCATCGGCTGCGGCAGCATCAATAGCTTCTTGTTTTGCTGTTGCAATAGCTTCTGTATAATCAATTGCACCAACTTTTGAATCTATATATTCAACAATTGTTTTGGCTTCTGTACTAGCAGGAAGACTGCCTACTAACTTAACAAGATTAGCAATATCTGTTTTGTTAGTTTTAATCTGACTATTCATCGAAGCAGCATCTGTGCCGTGTGTTGAAATCCAATCCGAAATTTCCTTGAGTGTATCATAAGCTTCGGGCGCACCATTAAGGATACCAGCTACCGCATCAGCAACTTTCTTGTCAACTGAACCGTCACCTGTACCATTAAGAATATCAATAGCATCGGCATTTGCTTTAATGCTTGCTTTTACTGTTGAATCATCATATTTTGCAGCTTCAATTTTTTCGTCCGTCTCTGATTTTGTATACGCATCAACATTATCAACCGGAATATTAAAACCAGTCCAGTCGATATCAATGGCATCCATAAGTTTGAATGTACCATTATTTTTTTGTTTAATCTTATCTATAAGTAAAATTGACATATTATCTACATTGCTCCTTTCTTCAAAATTAAATTACTTAACAACTACTGTTGTACTACCAAGGTTTGCGTTCTTTGATCTCCATACTTTGTAACTTTCTTTGAAACCAGAAGCATTTGTATAATCAAATGTTTTAATAAGGTCAAAGCCACCTTCAAAACCACCAACATTAAATACGGGCGTTCCAAATGAAGCAGGGTGAGCATAGTAAATATACTGACCTACGCCAGCATTTACTGTAAATGTTTTGCTGTTATTGCTTGAAAGCTCTTTTGTAAGTCCCTGAACAAATTTATTATCTACACCGGAACCATCAACTGTACCTACACCCCAATAACGACCATTTTTGAAGTAAACACCAGTTGATTTCTGAGAGGAAGCGTTTCTTGCGTCAACAGCTTTAAGTGTCCATGTTTTATCTGACTGAAGACCAAGACCTGTAACTGCCTTGCTTGTAGAAGAAGTATCTACAGCGACACCATCAAGTGTTAAAGTTGTAGGAACTTTATTCATTGACCATGTAAGTGTTACATCGTTGATTGTTCTACCTTTTTCTACTGTGTTTGTGTTGTTTCCAAATGAATTAATAGCCATAGTTTTATATAAACTAATTGTTCCGTCTGCTGTTATATCAAAGTCTCCACCAGGAATTACTTTGCCAGCTATTTTTGAAGTAGCAATAGGTGTTTTTGCGTCTTCAACATCTGTTTTAGAAGCAAGATCTGTAAGTTTTACACCACCATCTGCAACAGTTCCATCAGCTTTTGCAACAACAACATCACCTGCTATAGCTTTATCAATTTTAGTAATTAAATTACTAATGTCTGTTTCGGGAAGTGGAATTGAGTAATCAGGTACTGCATCCTGAGCAGGAGTTTCAACTTTATAAAAATTTAATCTGTTGCCTGATATACCAACTGCTTTAAATGACTTTGCATCTGCATCAGAGATATAAGTCTTAATTTTACTATCGTACTGAGTAAGACGCTCAAGTGTAACCATTTTAATTTGTGCCATTATTTTTCCTCCTTGTTTTTTTGTAATAAAAAAGAGCCTAACGCTCTCTTAAGAAAATAAATTTTCTATATCATCCGCAGAGGTTTCAGAAATTTTTTCATTAATCTTTTTCTCTACGGTCGATTCAATTGTACTTTGTAATACAGGATTATCCTGCAAATATGCTGTAATATAATCTTCAGCTTCTTTTTTTGTAAAAACATCAAGAACAGCGATCTTTTTATCAACATCATCAGAAGTTACATAATTATTTTCTTTCAAATATTCCGTTGTAACTACTTCAGATTCTGTAATTTTATCCGAAGAACTTTCCGAAACATACGTTTTAATATTTCTTGCATTAATCTCTCGGATATAAATGATATCTGTGTTATTTTCAATCCAAAAAAGGGTAGGATAGGCTGAAGAAAAAACTGTAGCTAATTTATTAGATATTTTGTATTGGTTTTTTACTAAATATATTCCAGAAGATTGTTGATCAAGTACAATTGGTTCAGCAAATGATCCAGTTAAATTAATTATTGGACGATTCCCAATAGTATCATAATTGATATCATCAAACTTACTTAACGGTTCAACAAAAAATTTATTTTCTTCGTTTGTATTAACTATATAAGCCGTATATTTATTGTTAGTAAATACAGAAATTATTTGACCATTATATGTGTCAGTATTCGTATTAAGTTTTTCAACTGCATCTTCAATACTCTCAAAAGTATATACTCTTGATTTAATCGCCCAAGGTTCTAAGCTTGGTGAAATAATATAACATTGTTTTTGTTGCTCGACATAAACAACATCATATGCATCTAAATCACCAGATGCAATTTTTGCCAACATATTATCGTAAGAAAGATAACCTTGCTTGGCACGAGTTTTGACCAATGCCATTTTATATACCTCCTTTCTTTAAGTATATGTTAGATTATAACCTCGTTAGTACCATCTGCTCTAGTTGCTTCTATAATAGATTCACCTAAGTCTTGAGCCGTAATAGTACTAACAACCACACCATTTGAAAGAAGATATAATTTATTTTGTTCTTGATCTAACTTTAAACTATATTGAGATTTTGTTTCTTCAGACTGACCCGTATCCGAATCTGTTATTACAAAAGTAAGACCATCATCAGTCTGTTCAGCAAGAGCATCACCAAGTTTATTAAGTTCAATTGGTGTACCAATTTCTTTACCCTTCGAAATTAATTTAATTTTTCCGTCATTAACGTCAAGCTTAATGTCATCAGCTTTATTTTGATCAATAGACTCATTAAGCATATTTGCGGCTTCAATACTTGCTTGTAATTGAAGTAATTTGTTATCTAAAACCTCAAGAGATTCGTCACTTACGTGTGCATAAATATCCTTTAATGGATTAATTTCTATTTCTGTTTCACCAGAGTGCATTACGATATTATCTTTAAAATTTTCTTTATCTATCTGGATAAAAGTAAGATGTAAAGAAATGTTCCCAGCAAATCTTGTCAAGTTGGTATCAACAGGCAATACACAACGTACATAATTTTCTTTATATAATTCTTCATCTTTAACAAGCTGTTCAGACTGTGCAACATTGCCTTGATCAACATATTTTAAAAAAATCAAGCATTCCGAAATATCAATATCATCATATATTTTAGGAATTAAAATTTGTAATTTATCTGCTAATTTTTCTCGTTGATACAATGTAGTACGATTCGAACAAACAAGACTTTTATCATTAAGCATTAAAATTGTATACATTCATATGTTCATCTCCTTTCTTTTTTATGTTTTCCATTCATTCCAAAAAAATAAATACAGCTAACCAGACTCGAACTGGTACGGAATATCCGGTGGATTTTAAGTCCACTGCGTCTACCAATTACGCCATAGCTGTACAAAAAATAAAAGAGGGGACATGCCCCTCTTAAAATTAAAATCCAAACTCTTTGAGCAAATTTGATATAAGTACTTCATCCATATCTTCAGAAGTGTAAAACGAATACCCATAATAATTATTTCCTTCTGATCTGCTTGCAGAAAAACCATGAAGTTTTCCATCTTTGTCTTTACTAATATTTACAGCAGAATCTTTTTTACGTTCATTACACTTATCACATTTACATGATACATTATGTGTATTATATTCACTGTTATCATCGTTTGTAAAGTCGTCAGCATCATAAGTAAAAGCAACCATATTAGCACCTTTATTTCTAATGATAAACTTAGAGTTTACATCATTGTGTACATAAATAATATTATTTTCAGCATAAATATAATTGCCACCGTATTTTGCTGTCTGACACCGAATATCACCTGCGGAATCTATTGATATAATATATTCGTCTTCATATCCATCAACTTCAGGTGAATCAATCTCAATATTATAAAATCTAAATTTAGTTCTTTTAACAAGTTCATTAAGAAGTTCAATGATAATTTCGTAGTGACCAACAATACTTACACCAAAGAAATCTTCTTCGTTTTTATATTTATAAGCGTAATAATCTTCAACAATATTCTCAATTAGTGTTTCAGGACAATCGTAAAAATTTGTTCTCATTATTTTTCACCGCCTTAAACTTCAAGTGTAGCAATATTATCTTTCATAGTTTCTGAAGGTTTAAATCTTACAACTTTTTTATCTGGTGAAACATATTTTTCACCTTTCTTTTCACCAAAATTAATGTAACCAACACGTCCACCCTGAGTTACAATATTAAAATTACCAAAACCGTAAACACTAACACTTTCGCCACTCTCAAGAGTTTCTTTAATTACCTCAAAAATTGTATTAACCATCAATCTTGTGTCTTTTATTGTTGCACCTTCTATGCAACCTGCAACTTTCCTAGTGAGCTGTTCTCTGTTCATTTTTATTTTTCTCCTTTTAATCCATATTTTCCAAACAAAAAAGGGGTAGAATTTGTCTACCACCTAACCGATGCTTTATAATCTTTCACCCAGATATTGTGATCAAACTCTTATATTGATTGTATTTCTTGGTGACTGATGAGCTTATTTTTAATTTAAAGTTTTTATATGTGTTTTTCCGTCAATTACATGTCCATCCTTATCAAGACATATAATCATGAAGCCTTCTTTCTGGGAGTTGATTAACTGTCCGTCATTGTATCTCATTTTATTTGTCTCACAACAACATCCTTGTTCATAAATCATTGTGTTACCAATTTTATACGAGCCTGTCCTATGAGTATGCCCTAACGTGATAGCTCTGAACGAATATCCTTCGTTCCTAAACCAATATAATGCCTTTTCCGCAGTTTTTAACGGACTACTTGAAAATGCTTTCGGATGACAAAATAAAACATCCTTATATTGTGAAAACCATGTTCCCGTATAGGTAATTTCTATATCATTGAACATATCACATAAAGGTGCATATTTTGTTTTTGTTCCAGTTTTTCTATCATAATGAGTAAAACCATCTGTAAAAATATAATCCAAAGCAGTTTCTGGCATTAATTCTTGTAATTCGTTATCTAAATTACGTGCTAAAAATGTTCCAAGTCGTAAATCATGGTTTCCGTGATTGACAAGAACTTTCTTAGGATTAATCATTTCAATTAAATCAATCAAATATTGTCGTACTCCAATTAATTCTTCGATAGGGGATACTCTATACATTTTTAAAAACTTAGACAAGGAGGTACAATCTATTAAATCTCCATTTAGTTGCAAAATATCTATCTTATTAGCATAATCTTTAAATGTATCTATAGGTTTAGCAAAAGGGTAGTGTAAATCAGATATTGATAATATAGTTGTAGCTACACCCTCATATCCATTAATATAATTGTCATATTCCCAATAACCAACAGCCTGTTTTCTAAGCTGATCAGGATTAATAGACAATCCAAGCATATCTCTGATTTCTACCCAATCCATATCTGTTTCTTTACGTTTTTTAGCAAGGCAACATCTTAATTTCCATTCAAAGTCTGTTTCGCCTTCTAATCTATATAAGTCAACTATAATTAAACACCACCTTAGTTGATGTCAGGATATTCTATTTCCGTATCCTCGTCTTCATCAGTAGGTTCAATCTCAAGGTCTTCACTTGCTTTTTCAGAAATTGCAATATCAATTTCTTTCCCTGTAAATGGTGCAAAACAATCCGTTATCTTAATTTCTCTTTCTACATCATCTTCGTCAAAATATGTAATTGTTTTTCCATCTTCGGAAAGTGTTCCTTTAATAGTCATCTTGCTTACGATTGTTTTATTATAATTTAATTTTGATTTTGCCATTTTTTATTTTCCTTTCAATCCATCTATTCCAAAAAAATAGGGAGTAGAATGCTCCCTTTTAAATTATTGTAGTAATATTAGTAACTACTTCATTTATGATTCCATATTTTAAAAGTTCATCACTTGATAAATACCAATCTTTATTCCTGTTCTTATTAAAAGTTTTTTCATCAATATTGGTATTAGCAAGAATATACGACTTCATTTGCTCAATCTGTTTCTTATAATTCTTTTGAGCCTCTTCAATTTGTTCTGCTGTTCCCTGAAAAGCAGCAGATCCCGAATGTACCAACATAGAAGTATGTTCAAATGCAAAGCGTTTATGTCCAGATAAGAAGATTAAAAATCCTGCTGACATTGCTACTCCCATTCCAATGGTGATAATTGGTATTCTGCTCGCTTTTACAAGATCACAAAAGAAAAGTGACTGTTCAATGTCTCCTCCGTAACTATGTATAAAAAGTCGAATAGGTAACGGATTAGGAATATCTTTTTCCTCAATATTTATTTGAATAATAATTTTTGCAAGTTCTACAAGAGAATAATCTTCATCAATTTCATAATCAATATAAAAAGTTCTGTTTTTTCTATCTTTCCAATAAGTATATTCTTCTGGACTTGGTAAATCCTTATCTTTTAATTCACCAATCAAAGGTATTTCCATTAATTCCATAGGCATTTGTACCTGTTCTTTCATAATATTTACTCACTTTGAGCATTAGATTCTTGCAACAGTATCTTTATTTGTTGCTACAACTTTTGTTGTTTTAGAGATTTTTGAAATTCTATTTTCTAATTCTTCTTTAAACTTAATTTTGTTTTTATCACCATGAACCAACCAAATTACATCACAACCATTGTTTGCTAAATTAGTGTAATAGTTTTGTAAATCTTCGAACTGCATATGTGAGCTAAACGAATCTAAGCATTTAATATCACAGCGATTGTAATATGGTTTTTGGTCTATGGTAATTGTTTTTTGAGATGGGTTATTTTTTATTTTCCAACCAATACCACCTTCAGCCATATAACCACAAGTTAAAATGGAACAATTACTTCTTGGTAATATCTTTTTTAAATATAAAATACTACGTCCCTGTGTTAACATGCCTGATGATGAGCATACTATTTTGGGACTGTCATCTGCTACACAAGCTATGCTTTCCTCAACTGTACGTATAACTTTTATATTTTTCCATGACATCATTCTATTAAATTCTTCAAGCCAATAACCCTCCAAGTTGTTTCTAAAACAATCAAGTAATTTAACTGCAAGAGGGGAGTCAACAATTATTGGAATGTTAAATTCTTTATCATCTTTAAATATATTCCAAAGTGTATACAGCATTGTTTCTGTTCGTTGTAGCGCAAAAGTGGGAATAAGAACTATTCCTTTATGATCAACACATGTTTGTGTAATGACATTCTTTATTGTTTCTATGTCTTTTTTTCGTTGATCCTTTTTTACGGATCTTCTTTTATCATTGTAAGTCGTTTCACCAATAAACATAGAACATTTTACAACAGGTGATAGTTCTTCAACAAAAGGTTGTTCGAATAAAATATTTCCTAAATCGCCTGAATAAGCAATTTTTTTAATAACCCCAGAGGGCAATTTGATGTATAGTTCTATTTGACAAGAGCCAAAAATATGACCTGCATTTATAAATTTAAACCATACATTTTCTGTGATATAATGTTCTTCGTTTTTTGAACATCCACGAAAATATTTAAGTGAGTTTTCAACATCATCAAAGTTGTAAACTGGGATATGTTCACGCTTAAATTTTCTGTTAAATGCTTGTACATCTCTTTCAAATATTTTTGCAGAGTCTTCTAACATAGGTCTAACAAAGTCAATAGTTTCTGCTGAAATATAAAAGTTGCAATGTGCTCCGTCATGAACTAATTTTGGAAGTAGAGCATAATGATCTGCGTTAATGTGAGATATTATAACTGCTGTAAGTTCTGAAGGCTTAAAATCAAATTTTCGTCTATTAATTTTATAGTCTTCATAAGGTTTTGAAGTTTGATAAATACCACAATCCAAAAGAATTTTTTCTCCTGTTGGACATTCGATCAAATAACTACTTCCAGTTACATCACATGATGACATTCCCACGCACTTAACAGTTACTTTATCTTTTTTCTTTCCAATAAGGCATTCAACCTTTCAATATGTATTTTTTTACTTTTTCTTTTTCTTGTTACTATCAGAAAAATATCTTTCTGTCACTAAATTTTCTTTATACTGTTTCAGCACATCAAGATTTTCTTTAGTCGAAACCATATAATGTTTGTGATAATGACAGTGCATACCAGCAAATTCAGTTACCGGTAAAACCTTTCTTAAAGCTTTATATTCTGTTTCTGTAATCGGAATTATAGTAATTCCACCTTTCGTTTAAAATTTCCCAAATGGGATTGAACAGGGTGTACAGGATTCGAACCTGTGCATATAGGAGTCAAATTCCTAGGTCTTTCCGCTTGACGAACACCCTATAATAAGAAACGCTCCGAGTGTTAATAACTCGGAGGTTAAAAAAAAAGAGAGATTTACCCGTAAAAGGGTTTTGATTTGTATACTGCCCGTATAGGGCTTTGTAATAAAAGTTTATAAAGGAGGGTAATGCAAACAAAAATACATCACCAAGAGAAGCATATTTAGAATTGTGAATACTTATGTATATTTATAACGTTATTATTTTTGTATGTCACAATATTTAATCTATAATAAGAAAATTGAGATATCCTTTCATAATTTCAACCAATTTGACCAATATAATATGAAAGATATTTTATTTTTTTCTGTAATTAATTTGAAACCTTTTAAGAGAATAGAGGTGCTGTTTACACCAACATACATTAAAAGTGATTGACGAATTGAATATTGAATTACGAATTTTCAAATTGACGAATTAGCAAATTGTTGAAATTGTGAGAGAATGATTAACGTTTACGACTAACGTACTATTATTTGTTCTAAATTAAATTTTAAGTCTATTAGATTTAATATTTTCCTCTTGAATAAATATAATATAAAAGTATGTAAACTTGCGTAAGCATTAATATTTTTTGATATTTCTGGCATATCTGCCTCGCAGCCTTATAGTTCATCTGCGACTGAACCGATTGACAATTAATCAGTCAATCTCAATTTTCCTATTGACAATTTTACAAAGTAGGGATTAACCTACAATATCTTCTAAAGAATCAGACAAATCCCAAATAGGTTCATAATCTACTTCAGTGGTTGCCTGAATAGCATCTATCTTTATAGATACGTCATCTGTTTCTTTTTGAAGCTTCTTTGAAATACCTCTAACATCATTTCTATCAAAATTGATAGTTGTGACATTATCTATATCATAGTAATAAGCTACCTGATTTCCGTCTGTATTAAATTTGTATCCAGAACCTCTGGAAACTGTTTCTGAAGGTTTAGTTTTAGTCATCGAGCTAAGAACGCCAATATATCCCTGTTTAATTCTGTTCATTTCAATTGAAGAATCTATATTAATTTCAGCATTCTTTTTAGCAGTATCAATAGCATTTGTAAGTTTCTGTTTTTCTACTAATGCTTTGTTGATAAATTCTATAAGCTGCATAGGCGTAAAATCAACATTATAAGATGTTTTAACAACCATAACTTCATCTTCTGCTTCAGGATTTACTTTCTTACGATTATGTGTCTGTGTTGTCTCTGTGATAAAATCTTTTTTACAAAGATAACCTTCAGCAGATGAAATGAGATTGCTTAAATAATTCTGATAACGGTAAGCTTCTTTAAGTATCATATTTATTCTCCTTTTAATCCAATTAATAGTTTATTATTATATTTATATATTCGCTTTTCTTTTACAAAAATCAGCTCTTACAACAACCTGTTTATAAACGTTTTTATTTATTTTTTTAAAATATACTTGCAATGTCAAAATGACACTGCAAGCTACAAAGATTGTCGGTTTGTTTCTTCCAAGACAATCGTTTTTGTATCAAGTTTTTATTTATTTTCACTATACCTACATTTAAGAAAAAACAAATTTTTGTGAAAAAGTGCTGAAAAGCCAGTAAAATCAAGGGTTTGGGACAGATTCTATTTCGCTACAAAAATCAGTTTCTTAGTAATTTTGCACAAATTCTTTTGCGATTTTTCTCGTTTTCTTCAGCACATTGTGTGCAATACATTTTTTTGTTACCAGTATCCTTTATCTTTTTTCCACAACATTTGCACTGTTTATATCCTTTTTTAAAGTTTCCTATGTACTGATTGCCAATGTTTTCGAAAGAGGTGAGTTTATAGGCGATAGTGCCGGGAGAGGAAAGAGGAACACGGATATTGAGATTGTCAATTTTCTTACCAAAACTGATGTAACCATTAATATATAATTCGTGAAGTAACTCATTTTTCTTATCAGATGGAAGTGTTACATTAGCAAGTTTGAATACTTCGGACAAACCTTTTAAATTCTTCTTGTTTATCCATCCGTCACAATTCATATATCTTGCTATAGCAAATAGGGTAAACATAAACTTTTTTTGACGGTCATTTGGAAGGGTTTCTATAAGGGACAATTCTTCTTCATAAATAGGAATATATTCGAGTTCTCTAAAAAGATTTTCTGTTTCTAACTCATATAAAGCTGTACATGATTTTTTAATTTTTTTATAATACTTATACTCTTGGTATCCATCCAAATTAAATTCAAGCATTTTTTCTTTAACAGTATTAATAAGTTCATTTGCTTCTTTATTTTTATCAAAATAATATTTCGCAATTAAGGTTATCAAATATCCATTGGATAAATCATCAGGTTTGTTTTTAGAGGCAAGTATGTTTCTAATATAATCTCTTTCGTTTAATATATACAGTTTTCTTCACCATCCATTTCTTTCAATTCTTCTAAACGTTTAATTATCAATTTCCCAATACAATCCCAACAAAACTGTCTATTTCCCTTGTAGCCATAGGTCATATCAAGTATTATATTCATACGTTCATCATCATTAGGACATATTTCTGCTGCTTCGTTTCTAAATTTTTTAATCATATTAACTCTTTGATAATACCTATCAAATTCATCCTGTTTGTCTTTTCTTGCCTTATATTGTTTTATACATTCACAATAATACTGCTCTAATTCCTTTAAAGCTTGTCTATGTTCTTCAGTACAGCGTCTTTTTACTTTTAATTTGTTATAATCAAACGTAGAATTTTTATGTAATTGTGATTTATAGCCATCCAATTGACTTTCAACATATCTACATATTTTATTCATAGAACAATTGCCTATACCAACGGGCATTTTTCGTTCATACCAAAATAAAAATTCTTTTTGTTCGTCTGTCAAATTTTCTTTTTCACTTAATTCTTGAATAGAACATTTATAAATTGCATAACACTTTGCGTTACTTTCTTTTACATACTGTTTATATTGTTTTTTTGTTTCATCATAAACATAAATCATAAAATATGGCTTTCTATAAGCGCATAAAGACTGTAGACGTTTATCATCACCACAAGCACCGAGATTATACCAATATGCTGGCATAGGAGTTGCAACAATCCCTTTTATACGATCCAGCTCATTCTGCTGAAACAACTGTCCACATTCAATTCTATACTCCAACTCTTTGTATTCTTCAGAATTTTTTTCAAAATGTGATTGAACTTCCATCATAGAAGTAACATAGTTTGTAATAGTACCAACTTGATTACCCATACCATCCTTGTTTGTTTTCTTTACAGCACTTTCAGTTACTACAATTTTTTCTGTATTACGCTGTATACATTCAATAGCAGGTAAATATCTATAACGTCTTTTAAGCACAGGATTGTTAGTGGAAAAATTAAGATCTGAATCGTAATCTTCACCATTCTCAGCCATACAGAATGAATCCCAACCATTAATAATTATTATAGTGTCCATGTATTGATACCAATATTTACACTCGTCCGAAGAGTTTATCTTACACATTCTTATATTATTATGACTTGTCATTGGGCTTCTAAACACAACTACTTCGTCTTCATTTTTATTAATCCAGAATTTTGAATATATCTCATCAGATTTTAACAATCCAGTAACCTTTAAACCACAAATTGATTGCATAAGAGCAAATGGATCTCCACTTGCGATTTGGTAATTACCTTTTACAAACAATTTTCCAATCTTGGCATCATTCATTTTTTTCTTAATATATCTATGTGTGGAGTCTATTATATATGGATCGCCAAGCATATATTCACTTGTATACAAGGCTCTTTGCCATGAGTTAACATCAGTATTTTCATTAATTCCAAGAAATTTGATAGTTGAGTTATAATCTCCACACATAGCATCTTTTAGATAATTAATAGTTGGAGCACATAGTTCTTCTATATCTTCTTGCGTAAAATCATAAGACTGTAAATATTGATAGTTTAACTCTCTTTCCTCTTCAAGAACATGAGATGAAATTTTAGTAACTGAAAAGCCATAACCACACTCTCTATAAGCTGTAACATAATCTTCTATACAATCATACGCACTCCATAATTTAAGAGAAGATTCCGTTAATATCATTTCACATTTACGTAAGTCCTGTGTATTGCCCCAAATATCTTCAATCATATAATTTCCATTATTATATTTTTCAATAAATTCATAAATTGGAAAAGGGTAAAGCATTCCTTTTAACCATGCATTTCTTAAGCATACACCACTTGGAGTATATGTAAGATTTAATGACCTTCCGACTCTTTCCATATATTGAATTGTACAAAGATTAAAACCATCAGATATATTATTTTCAAGCGTTTTATCATGAATAATTTCACGTTTTGGTTCTTCGCCACTACTGTCATCAAGTGAAATAACATCAGCTATATATTCTGCTATACAATCTTTAACAACCAAAATACCATTTGGTTCACAGATAGGCTGTGAAGCAGAGCAGGTTAGAGCTTTATATGCTTCATATTTTGCAGGTACTAATTTTATTTCAGGGTTTCTTTTGCATTCGCATAATTCGTTTAATTTATCAATATATTCAGAATTGCAAAAGAGTAGGGTATTATTTTTTAAACCACCTGTAGTCCCAACAAAACGTCTATAATTAATACCATTTACTATTACTTCTTTTTTACCAGTAGCCCTTGTAAAATCTGTTTTTGTATCTATTACAACTTGAAGAAAAATTTTAGAAAAGTCTATATCTTGAATGTTTTTATGTAGTATTTTATTTGCCATTATTAAAAAATGTCTTCCTTCAAACAGCGAAATAAGTTCCTGATACTTAAAAGCTTCTTTTGCAGAAATTGTTAAATTCCAATTAGAATATTTTAATTTGTTTGTTCCAATTTTGAAAATTTCATATTGAGGTACGCTAATTCCAGCCATAAATCCTCCTTTTAACTATATATGTATTTTGTTTATTATTTTTATTTACTTTCGGCACGTTCCTGCTCATTCAATACTTCACTACCAATATCAAAACACTGCTGCTGATATTCAAAACGAGTAATATATTTATTAAACATTTTATTTTTCCAACATTTTTCTATAAAATCACATACATGCATTTTAATATTTTCCTTGCCAACAGCAGGGAGTACCATGTTTTCAACTTCTTCAATTAAATCAAAAGTAGGAATATCATTTCTATGTAAATATAATGTTAATGTATGCTTACCTCTATCACTGTTAATTAATGCTGCAACCGAATATCTATCCGTAATATCTACAGAAATTATGTTTCCTAAATTTGTATATCTCATTCAAATCTCTCCTTCTATGTGAATTATCTAATTTTAATTATTTGTTTTTTACTGCACAAAATATCAAATTTATTTGCGTTTTCTATGTATATAGCCCATTTTGACTCACATTCAATCTTAGTTTTTGTGCCATCCCAAGGATTATCAAAGTGAATTCTTTCAATTAGTCCTCCCCAATGCCTATGAGATTCTTCACGATCAACCCTAAATTTTTTATGGTCATAGGGTTCTTTTATATTGTTAACTTTCTCTTTTAATTCTTCTTTTAGTTCTTCGTTCATTAATATCAATCCTTTCATTTGTCATTAACATCACACTCCTTTTGATAATTTGAAATGCTGTCTAAGTAATAGAGTATCTGAGTTATAGGGTAGGTGGTTAATTCCTACCCCAAAATTCTACTTTCTGTAAATTATTTGGTGCAGATATTTTATCTGTATTTATTGAAATGGGATTTATCTTAGTAATAGTATTTACTTTTGATACTGTAATAGCAGGGTCAACTATTATCTCTGATATAATTCCTTCTTCCTGTATTGATTTCTTGAATTTTTCATATTCATCACCTGAAATATCATCAAAAAATTCAAGATTTCTTGGATGTGCCTTTAACACATCAATAGATACATTTGTTATTTCTTTACTCATTTGTTGCTCCTTTCGTATTTTAAAATTAATAAAATAGTTTTATTGAATGTTTAAGCATTTCAGCTTACATTTTATTATTCGCTTTTTAATAATTATTTTTGGTCAAATTCCCATAACTCCAATTCTTCTCTCTGCATTTTCTGATTTTCTAAAATTTCTATTTGTTTTTGTATTTCTACAGATGCATCATAATTACTATCTATTTTCTGATTTCCGTAATCATCTCGTTTAAAATGTCTATAGTCTGCAAAAACTTTTGGAGTAGTAAGAAATTTCTTTTTATTATCTTTATAATATTGTTCTCTCTTTAGTGGTTGAAATTTTATAATTTTAAGTGCTTCTAAAATATTAACTATACGTCCAATATATCTTTCAGAAAGATCAATATCTTCTGAAATTGTTTTAAAATGTCTATAACAGCATAATGGTTTGTCTTCCATACGATTTAAATTTACACGAATATATGAAAGTAAAAGCAGAAGATACGCAGATGACATCCTTGCAAGATCAATATCTTTATTATCTTTTAACTCTTCTTTAAAATTTAAAATTTTATCTAATTCATCAAAATAAATAATTCCAAAATTATCTGGAACATCAAATTTTTCAATGTTTAATTTTACTTGCTGATATTTTTCAGAGTTAGTATTTGCTTCTAAACATTTTTCAAAATCTGGATGCAAGCCAAAATAATCATAATGCGAAAGCTGTAAAAGCACTTCATAATATTTTTGATTAATTTTACCTTTTCTATAATTAGGTTTAAGCTTAGACCAATTACAAAGTTCCGTTGTCGAAAATGCAACCGTATCATCAAGAGAACGTCTAACACATAAATATGAGAAAATAATTACTCGTTTATCAGTTAGTTTTTTGTTGTAAATAATATCTCTTGGAATTTTCACATAATTCAAAATTATTTCACCTCCTTAGTTGTTTAACATTTAATTCTTTATTCTCTTTTTATTTTTTAGATTTTTATTAAAATTTCATTTAGGTACATATATAGCGTACCTAAAAATAAAAATTTTTATCATTTGGGTACATGCCAGCTATCATTTTTGTGCAGTCAATATCTAAATAGACTCATTATTATCAAGAGAAGAATATTAACTCATATTCCGCTAAAGCTACATATGAGTTAATTTAACTTTCCGCTAAATAGCGTAAAGTTAAAAATTATTTCGCTTCGCTTTTGTCAAACTTTTCTCTTTTTAATATTTTTATCTTTCTCTATTTGTTTTTCTCTGTTTTGTATTTAAACCTATGTAGAGTAGAGTGGAGCAGTTTACTGTGTAGTTTAAAATTACCCCCCATATAGCTAATACCACAGTTTTTGTAATTATTTTATAAATTTTAATATGTTTACAATTTGATTTTTGTTTATATTGCACAAATGCAATTATTTGTATATTATTAAAATCCTTTGTATTTCGACTTGTAGTTAATTTATTTATCTTAAATGATTAATTTATCATTGAGATATAAAAATCTCTTAAAAGTTAAATAAGAGCAAATTTTAATAGGGTATAAAAATAGGCATCTGAATTTTGTTCATATACGAAATAAATTTCATACACGAAGTAAATTTCAAATGCCTGTAATTGATCCTGTAATTGATTATGCTATATTCTGTGCCAGTATATCAAAGATGTTCTTGGGTGATGAAATGTCTGTTCTAAGATTAAGCCTTTCCATGATCGAATCGATTGTTGCAGAATATAAATCTCTAATATTTTTGTAATAGTTGATAACATCTAAATCATAAGGTTTTTCTTCTGAGCTGTTTTCTAACATATAATCCTTTATGTAGTCAGAGAGTTCTATGTCATATGTATCCTGCATTTCATTTATTGTTATGTGAAGAGTATCTGCAAGAGTGATGTTATAAGCCGAATTACTGTTTGCGTATTCTGTGAGCAGCTTTAATTTTTCAAACATTCTTGATTTCCAGCGAGAGTATTTAAGTTCTGATAATTTCTTTGTAGATGAAATGGGTGAAGATGTTTGAAATTTAAGTGCTGATATATCTTCCTGCATCTGTGTTATTGTTTGTGTAAGAGTAATAACTGCATCTATAAGTGGTTGAATATTCTGCTGTGTATTTAATGTGTTGTGTCTATATTTTTCAATTATATCCCATACCCAATCCATGAAAAGGTTAGCTTTAGGCTGTCTTGACCATCTGCAAATTTCCATGACACCTCTTTCTGTGTAGTAAACACGTTCAGTTATAAGATTTTCATTTTGTTCTCGAATAGCCCCATTTTGGGTATAGTCGAAAGTTTTATCTTTTATTCTTACACATAATTCGTCTAATCTATCTTTGTGTTTAAGATGGATTTTACGAATTGCTTTAGACGGATCAACATATTCTAATGCCTGCCCAATCTGTTCTCTTGTAAGAAGAATGTCATTATTCATGTTTCTGTAAAAATTACATGATAAGTTGTTAAAGTCCTCTGTTGTGATTAATGTCAAATTGCTCATAAAAATCTCTCCTTTGTTTTAAATATTTTGAATTTTATTTTGTGGAATTACTTTCTGTATAGTTATTCTCTTTTTTTAAAATAAAAAGGTGAGATGTATAAAGTCAGTCTGAGATAAGTAGTTGCAAAGTAATTATAATTAATTTGAATATTGGACACCAATAAATAGATTTATTGTGGTTAAGAAGATTGGAATAAAAAAATAAAGCAGACTGAAAATCAATCTGCTTTGTGTGAGGATATTTAATTTTCTTCTTCTTTTTTTTCTTCAGTAAAAACTATGTTTTCTGCTACTAACCAGTTTGATTCTGGTCTTGCTATTAAATGAGCTTTCATATTCGCCATTTGGATTATTAATAGAATGAAAAAATGAAAACTTGATGGAACGTAATTTGATAATGAAAAAGTTCGTTATATTTGTAAAGTTAAAAGTGTCGGGTTGAAAGTAAGGTGTTTATTTAGGATTTTAGGGATTGGAGTTATTGCAGGGTGAATTAATAATTGAGTTGTTTTGTGATTAGGTGAGGCAAAAAGTAGAGTGGTTAATTGGGAAGTTCTACGATATGAGTGGCGATGGGAATGAAAAACGGGAATTTTGGTGGTTTTTTAATAGAGGGAGAGGGGAGATGTTCAGGTGAAAAGAGGGACGGAACGATGTGATATTTTAAGGTAAAAAGAGGGATTGAGTGAGTGAGAGAGAGGGCTGGCAGGGAAGAGCGGAGATGGAGGAAAGGAGAGGAGAGTTGGATTTTAAGGCGAGTGTGGAGATGAAACAGCTTTAGGGTTTCCGCTGATTTCAAGGCTTGCTGCTGGTTTTAAATACCCCCATGTACTGCGGTATTTCCGCATTTTTCCGCAGGAATCAGTGCTTTACAATTTTTTACATATTTACATAAAAATAACACATAGTATTAAAAACCATGTGTTATAGTATTTTTTATAATGTAAAATAGTATAAGGTATTGCATATCGGATTTTACGTTGTAATTACAACGTAATTTATTTATCTTCCACACGTTCACCACTTTGCTCATAAAACAATTTAAAATCAATCTTCCATACTCCACTTTACACCAAAAAACAATTTAAAAATAGGGATAACTCACCACTTTTATATATTATCCTTGTTTTTTGCTCTGATCCTTCTCTTTATTTTCATTATCCGGAATATATTCTATAATATCTTCGATTTTACAATCTAATAATTGACATAAACAATTAATTGTATCCAATGTAATATTTGTACTATTATTGTTAAATTTTGTAAGTGTCGATTGACTGAAGATATTATCATGTCTAATTTTATAAGTTGTATAACCTTTACTTTTTAAAACATTTATTACATTTATTTTATATTTTATCATTTTTTACAATCCTTTACATCTTAAAAAATAATGCACAATAAACTAATAAAATATGCACGAAATTTAGTATATATTGTGTATTAATTATACACGAATAATCGTATATAATACTACTTGTAAACATTAAATAAACAAAAAAAATTAAAGCAATTCCGTATTTTAATAATTGAATAAAGGCTTTACACTATGATATAATACCACTTGAGAAGGTGGTGATATTATGAATAGGGATGATGATATAATGGATATGAGTGACGAACAATTTCAAGTCTATAATAATTTAATTAGTTTTATTGATGAATTAATTGACAGAGAAAAAGACGAACACGAACAAAAAATATTAAAAGAACGAAAAAGAAATATTTTAGCAAATAACAAATAACTATTATCTAATGTGTAAAGCTTTTAATAACCTATGTATTTATTGCATAGGTTATTTTTTTATTCCGTTTTCATTCCATCATCTGGAATATATCCTTCTTTTATACATTTTGCCAAACATTGTAAAATAAAATACTGTCTGGATTTTATACCATTTTTTTCTATATAGCTGTCCAGATCTGCTGCATCAGCTTTTTTCATCCTAAATGTAAAAACTTGGTAAGTTTTATCATTATATCTTTTATTGGAAATTTTTTTCTTTTCTGATAAACTCATACAATCACCATCTTGTAATATATAATTTGCACAAAACATTACACCGCATACGTGCTATATTTATGCACAATTTATCTATAAAATCTATTGACACAACACGTATGCGGTGCTATACTTTAGCCATAGTCAATCAAATGATTGACAAATAAAAATCATCAAAAAATGTGATTAACCTATTGACATTTACAATTTTATGTGATATGCTTTAATCACAAAAACAAATGAAGGAGGCAATGCTTATAAAGTCACGGTTTTAATTTTTAGTAATTAGTAGTAAACAAACAATTTAATCAATTAATATTATACCAATGTTTACTACTAATTACAAGCTCGGAAAAAACAATTTTATATCATTTGAATTTAACACTATTTGCAGAGTCCTGGACATTGCAAAAAAGCTTTTTTCAAACTATAAAATTCTATGGTAGTTACTCAAGTAGTTTTATCATATACAAATTGAATAAAAGCGGTTATAAGATTAATCCCGTAAAAATCCATGGAGTCTATTTCGGTAGCAAGAGATAGGATGATTAGCAATCATAGGCTTTAAAACCGACTCCCACCTACTAATTTTTTATTAGTGGAAGATAGCAAAAAAGCTATAAGCGAACGGCTTAAATCTTAGATTATTTCCAGGAGTGGTCAATAATAGATGCGAGAACGGCAAGACTTATAAAGTCTAAAATAAAAATTCAACCGTTGTCACGGTTGACAGTGTAAATTCAGTAATCAAACTTATAGCACTGTAAATATAAAAGCATAATAGTTATTCAATTTTAACCAGGTAAAGGGTGATGCCTCCGGTTATTTTTATTTTAATAGAGTAATGTCTGTATTATAAAAATACTTGTAAAATTGCTTAACTCCCTTATGTGGACAAAAATTATACATAGTTAGAAGGGTAGACAATACACAATAGGTCTACCCTTTTATAGTGTGTATAACACTTATTACAAATAACATAACATTTTTTATATTTCAAGGAGGTTATTTTTATGACTAAAACAACATTATCAATCAACTTTTACAATGCTAAAATTACAGATGAACTCAAAAATGAGTTTATGCAGGCAATCAATCACGAATTAGCAGGGATGAACATTGAGATGCTCAATGACTCCATTGCACGACTTGAAAAACAGACTTCATCTATTCAGAAGGATATTGATGACAACGGGGATGACGAAGCAGGTACTAAGCAGAAAAAACTTGACGGAATTAATGCGACTATTAGCGATAACAAGGATGCACGGATTAAGTGCGAAGAATCGCAAGAAAAGACTCTTGAAATTTATAACAAGGTTGTAACTGTCATGTCTGAAAAGAATAAGGATCATTTTGGCAATAAAAAAGATGTGGTGCGTACTGTTTTACGAGTATTAGCAACATGGAACAATTCTAAGCTTGTAAAATATGCAATTATTCCCGCTTTCCAGTCACCAGCACTTTATGACGCACTCGAAACAATCCATATTACATCAACGGCAGATGATGACGGTATGCTCATATTGACCGATGATGTAAAACAGGCTTACAAGAAAGCTTCACAGGAATTGGAAACTATCATTAAAACAACCTTCAGTTTGTCATTTGAAACACCTTATACAGCACAAATGCGTGTAAAATTAAATGCTACAGACAAAAAGCTTTTAAATGATTGTTATGTAAAGGGCTTTACAAATAAATTTGATACAGATGATGACGGCAATGTATCATTCAAAAAACGTCAGATCAACACACTTGTAAAGGCTAAAAAGAATAAGAAAACACAGGAAGTAACATATGATTATACTGGACTTGCAAGCACGATCAGCAACATTGTAATTAAACACTATTTCGCATAATGCAAAAATATAAAGTGTATAGTACGAAGGGCAGAATTTCGGTTCTGCCCTTTAATAGTGTACATTTTAATATAAGGAGGAAATATTATGAACGCAGTACAAATTAGAAATATGATGCTCAATATTAAAGCTGATTTTGTCGGTATGGGTAGACCATGGCATTTAAACGATAATTCTGTAATGGAATTATTAATGCAGGTGTATTATCAAACCGATTGTATAGACTGGGAAGAGATAAAATGGCTTTTCATAACTTATTTACAAAAAGGAATTTTAGATTTTCCAACAGCAACAAAAATGGCTATGAAAAGAATAAAGGAGGCATAATACTATGAAAATTTATAAAGCACTCAATACGGAATATCTGCACAACAAAGTATTTCATATGAATTCAATTATCCTGAAATTAGACAACGGAACTATTTTCGTATGTAATAAATTTAATCATCCACACAAATATAATCTTGAATTGATCGTATGGCTGCCACATGAAAAGAAGTGGTTTCGCACATATGCGAAGAATCAGTATACGGAAATGATGTGGGATTATTACCGGAAACATAAACCAAAAACAAGTTATGATTTCAAAAAGTATGAAAATATGATGAAGCATTCAAGAAAACATAAATCTGGTGGTTCGGGAATAAGACTAAAAAAGGAAAACTATTACGCACGTAAAACATTCACTGACTATGAATGCTCAAATAATCCTTTACATGATTTTAGAAGATATTACAATTAAAAATTAAAATGTAATTATGGACAATGAAAACAATAGAAACTATTAAAAAGAAATAAAGATTATTGAAAAACACATAAATATGTGATATTATTGGAGGTGATAAGGGAGGCATGGTTATGATAATTTATGATAAACTTGCAAGTATTTTACAAAAACGTAATATGCAATGGAAAGACCTTTGTAACGCTGGATTAAGTATAAATACACCTACAAAGTTTTCTCACAATAGAACTATGAACACAGAAAATATAGACAAAGTATGTAGTTTTTTGCAGGTTCAACCAAGCGAAATTATGGAATGGGTATCAGATGATGAATATAAGATTCGAAAGCAAAACAAAATAAATAAAGAAAAACAAGAACTTAAAGCTCAAATTGCCGAATTGCAAGCGAAATTGAAACAAATGTAGGGCATACTATAAATTTTATATTTGTGGGTTATTTAGTTACGAAACCATTCTCATCTACTTTGCTAGAGAAAATTTCGTTTTCGTTGTTAAATTTTTCAACAATTGCTTCAATGATAAATTCATCAATGTCGTTATATGATTTTTCATCGAATTTTGTTTCGTATATGTAATCATTTAAAATGTTATATAGTTCCTTAGACATATGCAATTCATGTATAATAATTTTATTTTTATCCATAGCTCCTCATTTCCGTATGCCCTAAAATAATTATACTAAACTAAATTTACAAATGCAAATTGCAATTAAAATTATTCAAGCACCTAAGCGAAAACTTAGGTGCTATTTTTATACTCAAAATTAAGGAGGTTTTTAAAATGGAAAACAAAAAGTCAAAGGAAATTTCTAAATTATTTTCACATGACAACATTGAAAAAACAAAAGAATATTTAGACATTGCAAAAAGAGAAGCAAAAAGAGAAAAGGCTGCCAATTAAGGCAGTCTATTATTAAGGAGGTTCTAACATGAGTAAAGAATTAATCAGAGAATATACAAAAATAGCAAAAGAACTCTGCTATGGAAGCGAAATAATAAATGCAATTAAACAGGCAAATACTGAAAACGAAGTAGCAAGAATATTAAGAAATGCACGGTTAGCATAGTAAACGGAAAACAAAAAAAGGAAAATATAAAGGGAGGAATTACAAATGGCAGCTTATGCAGTATTAGGAATTTACGCAATGGTTATATTTATTATTTACAGAGCAATAGAATGGATACACTATGGAATCCAGAAACACGAAAGCGAAAGCAGAGAAGGGAGAATGTAATTATAATGACATATACTAATACAAACGTAACGGAAATCGAATATCACGGTATTCCGGGATGGGAATTTATAGATGGAACAAAAGTACTTCTTCCTTTTGGTTCTCATATTTTCGAGGTGTACAATGCAAACCAGGATTTAATAGGTAATATTGACGCAGACGGGCAGATTGCTAATATAATTGATCTGTTACGCAATGGGCATAATCCGATTAAAGAAAACTGGGAAATGGAGATGGTATGCAATGCTTAAGGCAACAAAAGAAAGATACTGGATAAACACCGAAATGGAAAAGGCAGATGCAATGTTATTTTGTGCTTGTTTAGTAATCGAAGGCATACATTATTTAAAGTCATCAGCAGGAAATTTAGTACATCTCGAAATATTTGTGAACGACAAGGAGAAAACAACTTGCGAAAGATATTTAGCAGCAATGCAAAATGGAAGCTAAAGGAAAATAAAAATAATGCTTGACAAAAATATGCATTTAAGTTATATTGTATGTAAGAAAGGAGTTACGCAATGTACAATATCAACTTTTACAAAGACAGAAAGGGAAATGAACCTGTAAAAGATTACATTATCTCTTTAAAATTGAAGAACACAAAGGATAGCCTAATAAAATTGCATAAAATTCAAGATTATATTAAAATCTTAGAGAGAAATGGTACAAGAATAGGAATGCCATATGTTCGTTATTTGGAAGGAGATATATGGGAATTAAGACCTTTGAAGGATAGGATATTATTTTTTGGATATGATGGTAATAAAATAATATTATTATCTCATTTTAAAAAAATGACACAGAAAACACCTAAAAGGGAAATTGAAAAAGCGAAAAAGTTAATGAAAGATTATATAGAAAGAGGTGAATATAATGAGTAAAACAAAAATTAGTCCCAGGGGAAGTTCCTGGGACGAGTTTGAAAAGCAGTTTTTTACACCAGAAGAAATTGCAGAAAGTGAACTTAGAGTTGCTATTATTGAAGAATTAATAAAGGCAAGAGAAGAAAGAGGAATTACACAAAAAGAGCTTGAAGCCATGAGCGGAATTAAACAACCTGTTATTTCCAGAATAGAAAAGGGAATGAATGATCCGCAGTTTTCAACAGTAGTAAAATTATTAAATTCGTTAGGCAAAACTTTACAGATAGTGCCAATGAAATAGTAAAGCAAAAAAGACATTGCGTATAAAATAAATGAATAAGTCACGGAAAAATCCTACATGTTGATGTAGGAAATACTTTAACACCTAACAGAAATTGTTGGGTGTTATTTTTATGCAAAAAATGAATAAACTATAAACAAAAACGCAAATTATAAACAAAACATATAAAAAATAAAAGAGAAAATATAAGGAGGAATTTATTATGTGTAAAAGAGTTTGGTTAACAGCAAAAGAAGTAGAGATGGAAATGCAGGAAGCACGGAATGCAGACGGTTTTGCAGGAAAAATGGAAACTGATTATATCTCTCGTATGATGAAAGATGCAAAGCGAAACGGTATGATTGGAGATAAGCTTCAGCTTGTAGTTGATCCTATGTATATTCATGTACCTGAATGGCAGAGAAGATTAAGACTTTCGAAAGCTTATTCGATAGGTAATTCATACAATAAATATAAATGGGATGTTCCAAAGGTTTTGTTTTACAAAGGTAAATTATGGGTTATTGATGGTCAGCACAGAATATATGGTGCATTTAAAGCAAAAATGGATGCAGTCGTCGTAGAAATTATGGAATGCTCACTTGAAGAAGCGATTGACCTGTTTATTAATCAGTCACAGGACAGAGCGAAAATGCAGCCTATGGACATATACAAAGCAGCCGTTGCAGCAGGTAAAACAGATTACATAAAGTTGCAGGAAATATGCCATAAGAATAACGTGGCAGTAAAGGGAGAAGATAGTACAGAAAATGTAGTTGGAACACTTACTTCAATATCCGATGGTATTAATTTGGCACGATACAATCCTAATCTGCTTGATTCAATGCTTAGATTATTAGGCAAACTCGAATGGAACGGATATGCTGATACATATAACGGAAAAGCATATACAGCAAAGATAGTTCGTGTGCTTAAAATGCTGTACGCTTATTGTGAAGGTAGAACGGATGAAATGGAAGAAGCTTTAATTAAAGATTGCAAGGGAACTGAATTCTTTGTTAAGAATATTATGAATAAGTCACAGGCACAGATATTTGACTACCTTTCAGACATAGTACGTTATGAAATGGAAAGCCCGTTTACAGAAGAGAAACGCAAAACAAATGCTTTAAAGAAAGCTACGAAAACAGCAAATGTAAAGGCAATTTGAGAGAATACATATTTAAAAGCAAACGCAAAGGAGATGTAATTATGTATAAAACATCATATAAAATACCATATGATAGGCTGTTGGAACTTGCAATAGCCTTAATAGATGGTCTTATAAGCGATGACAGAGAAAGTGCAATGGAATATTTTAACAATTTCTGCGAGATGACAGAGGAAGAAAAAAAGTTTTTTGGAATTAAAGAAGATAGTCCAATAGCAAATACAAAGTTTGAGAATCCTATGTATAACAAGGGATACGAAGATGGGTTTGAAGATGGTGTAGACAGTGTAGAAAGCGAGAAATGAATATGAACACATATATATTTACATTAAAAGATAATTTAGGTGAAGTAAAAGTAGACGCAGCAAACAGGATATGTGCAATGGAAATATTTGTAGAAATGGGTTATGATCCGTACGATGTTGAAAAGGTTGAGTTTGATTTCGAAGAATAACAAAAATGGATAATTTATAAAAATGGAGATGATTATATGTTCCCGATTATAACAAAGGAAAAACAGAAAGCATTTGAAGAGAATTGTGTTAAAAATAATATTGCAGGTGATGAAAGTGAATGCAAAGTGCCTTTTATATGTGGTTACTATGGTAGAGCTTGTAGGCAAATGAATGACAAGGCAGATAGATTTCTTTGTACAGGGTGTGCATTAGCAGATTTTAGCAAGTAGATATTTCATTAGAAAGGAGAAATAAAAATGGCAAGAACAAATTTTGATATTATTAGAGGTTTAATGATTGCAGATAATACTCTTGATTCTTGGATTTGTGAAACAGAAGCAGAAGAGAAAAGAGATTTGACAGCAGAAGAAGAGAATGCATATATTCAGAATACTGTGGATATATGTGAAGAGATAATGCAGGATTTGTCTTGCAGTTTAGTGGAAGCATATAAAGAGATTTCGGAGTAAAGAAATGCGTGTTTCATTAGAATTGGAGGTAAAATAAAATGACAGTTGGAGACATTAGAAAAATGAATCTTCCAGATGACACGGAGATTGAAATAAACTCTGTTTGGAATAAAGATAAACAAGAACTTACGCCAGTATCTTGCTATGGATTCTATCATGAAAAAGATGAAAAGATATATCTAACGCCTGATGCAATCAGTATATAAGGAGGAAACATTTATGAATATTATTTATGCCGTAGTTGCAGATATAAAAAACAAAGAGCATTTTATAGAAAGCTATTATGATGCAGAGTTATACGAAAAGGTAAGAGAAAAAAGAAATTCTGAAAACTCTGATTTAAGATTTCAAAGCGTCTTTGAGTTTTATAAAGATGCTATTAGAGAAGCAAAAAGAATTTCAAAACCGTCATATGTAAAAGGATGGAACTATAACGAAAAAAGGAATACAGCTATAACAGCAAAGTAAATTCGTATTTCCTATGAAAGGATAATATATTAATGAAAAAATGGATAACGAAACAATCTAGTGCTTTTGTACTTGGATTTTTGGACAAATTAAAAGAATTTAGGTCTACGCCAGATAATGTAGTTGAAGCATTGAATATTGTAACAGAATATATTACTAATAAATATTGGCATTGAAACTAAGATTTGTTTTGGTTTAGCAACTAAACAGAATAATGCAAACGCAAAGGCAGTTAGGAGAATAAATACCTAGTTGCCTATTTTATTACAAGAAATGGAGGAAACGATTATGAGTAGATTTAAAACAATTAAAGAAGCAACTGAAGCATGGGTACATGAAATGAATGCAATTCCACAGGGAATGATTTTACGGTTATTCCAGGATCATCCTGACGATTGGACAGAAGTTACAAAGCCAAGTAAATATGACAGAGTATATGTATTTGATAATGGAGGCTATGGAGAAATCACAGACTTTGACGAAGAAACGGAAGAATACATTATCTCACTTGACAACGGAGAAGAAATCAGATGTGAAAATGGCGATTTTGAAGTTAATCATGATGGTTATCTTCCAATGTGGGGAACAATGTGGAGCTTTGGAGATAGTTGTGATGATTGGTGGTTAGAAGAAGATAACGGAATTGAGCTGATGTCACAGTGCGGATTTAGAATTTATGAAAGTGAAGAGTTTGGTTACTTCTTTGGAATTGATGGAGCTGGTTATGATTTTTATGAAAGTCATTGGATTCCATTATATAAGGCAAGAGGATTGCAGTGGCACGAAACAGAAACGGAGGAATAAGATATGGCATATAAGAGAAAAACAAAAGATTGTTATGCAATTGAAGGAAATTGTGGTTATGGATGGGATATTGAGTGTAATTGTGAAGATAGAGCAGATGCAAAAGCACAGTTGAAAACATACAGAGAAAACGTAAATTATCCTGTACGAATTAAAAAATGGAGAGAAAGGATTGGTGATTAGTATGAATAAAGAATATGAAATTGAATTTTATAAGGAACTCGCAAGAGAAATTAAACCACATGGCTTCAGATGTTTCTTATATAACAAAGATACAAGTTCATGGTTATATATTATTACTCCGAATAATTCATGGTTATATGTGGATAATGGAGATTTTGGTGGATTTAATATTACTTATGAGTATGAACCATCAAGAGATTTTGGTTCTGGTTGTTGTTACAACGAAGATGCACTGTATGAAATTACTGTTGATACACTGACTAAGGCAGAGCAGTATGGAAAATCTTATGGTAATCGTGGATGGATAAATGTTCCTAATATATATGACGGAAGAAGTCATAAAGAAAGTGTATGGAGAAGTCCTAAACATTATGTAGATGCATATAAAGCGATGTCAAAAAATTGGTGTGCTGATAGATTGATTGAATTATAAAGCAAAGGAAATTGTAATTTACTGCGGAAAGTGAGGAAAAATATTATGAGTATGAGAAGTAGTTTTGTTTATGGATATGGATTTAATAGTGACTGCGATGAGGAAAAGTTAATAGATTTTATCAAAGAACACAAAGAAACTTTTTGCGAATCAGACAGAGAAAAAGAGTTATATAAAGAAATGCTTGATTATACAGAAAATGAGTATGATTTAGAAGATCTCTTTGAAGATTATAGCTGTGATAATACTGGAATGGAAGGTATGGGAGCAGTAATTGCTAATATTATGTCAAGAGAAACAGGCATTAGATTCGCATATTGTCAGCCAGACGGAGATTGTGACACACTTGCATCTGTTGTATTTGAAGAAAGATATCCTTGGATGGTTAATGAAACTGAAAAGGAATTAACAGAAGAGAAACTATCAAATATTTGCAAAAAGTATATGGATGAACTTGGGATAACTGAAAATCCAGATTATTTAAACTTAGAGTATTACGGATAAAACTCAATGAAACGGAAATTTTCTCGTAAAAATGAAAGGTAGGTAGATGATATGAAGATTGTAGAAATAGAACTTAATCCGGAAGAATCAAAAAATTATAACTTTGAGATGTACGCAGAATATGAGGATGGATATTCATGTTATGTATATGGTAAAGATGAAGAAAGTTGTATGTATGAAATTGGAGTGTTAGTAGATAAACACAAAGAGTGTATATATTATACTGCTGTTAATGATGAAGATAGAACGGACGGAGAATGGATTGGAAGAGAAAATTATATTTATGAGTAAATGAAAAGCACATTTTAAAATACGAAGGGAGATAGTAAAATGGATACAAACAAAAATGTTTATTTAATCACAAATGATAACGACTATACAAAGGCAATTAGAATGACGAAAGAACAGGCAGAGGCAATAAATTGGTTTATTGATTTCTTTGATCTTGATTTTAAATTTGAGTGTCCAGAGGATAATGAAATCGATGAGATTTAAAAAAAATAAAAGGTGATAGTTTATGAAATTAAAAGAGATAAATACAATAGAAAAAATATTAAAAAACAATAAAGAAGAAAAAGACAAAGCTCTTTCGCAGTTTACAAAAGAAATATCATCTGCGAAACTAATAATAGAGGAAAACGGATGCGAAGAAGAAAAATATAAAAGACTATTAAAGGAGTTAAACGAAGCAAACACTGCATATACATCGTTTACAGAACATAACTGGATATAAAAGGAGAGTGATTATATGAAAAAACAATGGAAATATGACGAATTTGTAAGTATGCTCGAAGCGAAGGGATATGTTTACTTAAGAGATGGTAAGGGAAGTCACAGAATATACGGAAATGATAAAGGAAATATTATTGCAGTTCCTAAGAAAGAAAAGGTAAATAGAATGATGGCAAAGAGATTATTAAAAGAAATAGAAAGGAAAAGAGCTTAATATGAAAATAAACAAAGACGAGTATAACAAAATGCAAAATACAAAGCGAATAATAAACGAAATGATTAAAACTGGGAACATGAGGAAATATAATGTTATCTCTTCAGTATGGCTAAAGGAAATTATTAATTGTTATAAACAGATAGTGAAAAGCACTGAACATTCCGCAGAAACAGAATTTGAGGACGTTGCCAAATTTTTTGTTCGCTGCGGATTTTTTGTTATAAGAAGTATCAGTGGAAAATGGAAAATATATATATCATTGAGATCTTATGATAATACAATATGTGAAGAAAAAATGAGAAAAGTTAGAAACAAAACAGCGTGATTATAAGGAGGAATAATTTATGGTTATAATAGCACTCGCATTTATTATGTTAATATACGAAGCATGGCATGAAACAAAAGCAAGAGAAACAATGTTAGGAATTGGGGTTTCAGTTGGAATACTTTTATTACTTGCTTTTATAGGTATGGGATTAGGATTGTAATTAATGAAAGGAAATGGTATCATGGAAAAGAATAGATATGCAACGAAGAAAAAAGGCAAGACGGAAGTTTATCCATTTTGGAACATGAAAGACATAAAGAATGTTGTTGAATGGTTTGAGAAAAATAATGAATGGGACGGATATTTGATTACATTATTAGAACTACTTCTTGGTAGACGAATTGGTGATACTGTGATGATGAAATGGTCTGATCTGTATTATGAGAACGGTAAATGTAAAAATGAAATTAATACCATAGAGGAACAGAAAACAGGTAAAACAACAAACATTCCTATAAGCAATATGGTTTGGGAAGCAGTTGATAATTATTTAAGTCATACTAAAATCAATCCTCTTGAACATTATAATGAGTATATATTTGATTACGAGCCTAAAACAGAATGGATAAACAGAAATACTTTATCAATATATAGCAAAAACAGTATTGATGCTTGGTGCAGGGCGTTAAATAAAGATCTTTCTGATAAGAGAAAAGGGGAAATATTCAATGATTTTCATAAACAGAAAATGTATTCTTCGTTAGGGGATTATCTTTATTATGAAGTCGAATATAGTGATATAATCAAATGGCAAACTGATGATTATAGGAGAAAGCTAAAAAAGGCTGTTAAAGCTTCTGGCATAGATTATCCTGTAAGTACGCACAGTTTAAGAAAATCATGGGGATATTGGATACATAAAACGCATCCATTTGATCCAGATTGTTTATTATCCTTACAGAAAATGCTCAATCATAGTGACTTACAAACAACAATGAACTATATTGGATTAACAGAAGAGAAGAATCGTCAGTTAATCAATGATCATGGTGAATTTATTCATAATGTTTTAGCTGGTAAGGGAGATGAAATAGTTAAAAATATGCCTGTTATATCATTAAAATCAGATGACTTAGGGAAGATTATAAGGATGTTGACTGATGATGTAGACAAGTACCAAGCAGCAATTAATATGGCAAATGAGCTAAGAGTGTCTTAACGCAAATTAAAATACACAAAAGAGAGAAATGATATTATGTAAATAGTATCATTTCTTTTTTAAGGAGGAAAGCAGATGTCTTATATGATCTGTGATAACAGTAAAAATATTTATGTAAATCAAATTGTTGGTATTGTTAGGCTTACAACAGAAATATCTGAAGCCACTTTATGGAAGACTTTGAAAGCTGCAACGAAAATGTGTAAGAGTTTGCGGAATTCAAAGGAATTTAAAGAGTATAACCTTCAGATAAAAGATGTAAACAAGAAGGTAAAGCGGTTAGATTTGCTTGAAGATACCGATTATACAGAGTATAATACATATGATAAACTAAACGAAATCAACGAAATTTTTGGGCAAATTAGTAAACGTCAAACATACTTATTGGCAAAGCTTCAGGAAATTGATTTGAAAATTTCGGATATAGAACATTACGCTGAAATGTACGAGTTAAATGCAGCTAAAGGTTATAAAGTATATAAGATGTTACATGATGCTAGAAATGAACGAAGAACATACAAGGAAGAATTGAAGGTTGTAGAAATGATGCTACGGACATTAAATTTACAGAGTGTAGGAAAAGTGGAAAGGCATATAAAGGAATTGAAAAATGCAAAATATAGACCGAGAATATATAAGGAATTATTTGCGTAAATAGGAGTGACAAAAATGAAAACCCCAACAGAATACAGTAAAAATATAAAAAATCACATTATAACAGACAGAATGTTAGTCGATTGTCTGTATAGTGTAAATAAAAGAGCGAAAAACTGGCGTGATAAAGAAGGAGAGTTACGTTATAAACGGAAACACGATAGATATTGGGAAGATAAATATGATAGTGAAACAAAAGCAAAAGAACAAAAAGAAATGTATTATCAGCAAAAAGATATATTACTTACTGTGATAGAGCCAGAGTGTATACACAGAGAAATTGTTGATTTTAAGAGGGAACGTATATACGATTATGAACCAAAATACAAAGAACACATGAAAGAGTTTGTATGGACAAATTCGTATTACGATCAGGATATTGATGATTATGTACATTTTGGAGATATTCTGCTCAAAGACTGTCCCATATATAAATATTATTTATTTTATGACATTGGCTATAATCATACATTTCATAAACCTATAACAGAAGAAGAGGTAAATGAGTATAAGATACAGGTAAAAGATATAGATAGATTAATTACAACAGGTGATGATATAACGGATTTGTTGTCTAATCAATTTGTACAAAAGGTAATAGAACTTATAAAGGGAAATGATTTTACTTTTGTTTTAGAACAGACAAAATAAATTAAGAGAAAGGGAGATGGAGATAATATGTCAAATACAACATTGGTTTATACAGGCACACATTATGGAATCGAAGTTAAAATGTGTTTGATGGGGAACAAACACTCAGAAGACATTATGGAAGCATTTAAGGAAAACACGGAAAATGTAGAGCTGTTACCTATATGTTATCTTAGAAGCAAACTTTTAAGTATATCCGCACCTATAGATGTGTTTAAATATATCATAAACGGAAACGAAAAATATTGTATTGTTTCTGAATGTGATGGATTGTATTTCCTTACAGAGCAGCTCCCGGCTGATTGTGATATGGAGGGATTAATATTAGATATTAAAGACCAATACGAAAACAAAGCAAAACCGGAAGAAATGCCTTCAAAATTCGCTAAAATACTCAAAGAATACGAACAGAAAACAAGACGATTCTTAAGCGAAAATAATGATTCTCCCTATGAAATCGAAGAAAGAAATAGAATTGAAAGAAATTTAAGATCAGATATAAAAAAAGAACCTGAAAAATTTACTTCGTCCGACTATTATGCAGATGAAGAAGATATAATTGAAGAATATATGTTTTCCAGATCTTTTGCATATTTATTAAATGAAGACAATTACTCTTACAGCTATCTGGAATATATAGCTAAACTTGATCACCATGATATTATTCCCACATGGGAAGGATACTTAAGAGAACTTAAAAAAAATTATACTGAACAGCATTTGACATTTTAAAATGAGTATGGCAAAAAACAATATATAATTAAAGGAGATAGGTATAAAATGATAGAATATAAAGTAGGACAAGTAATAGCAGATTTTATAAATAGACAAGAATGTACTCTTTTTGACATAACAGATGAAGGTGCAAACTTAATTGTACTTTTTAGAGATCCAACGGAAGAAGAAATTGAGCAATTTAAAGATAGACAGTTTGAGATAAGATTTACGGAAATTGATAATATTATAATGATGACTTTTAAGATAGGAAATCTTAATTGGATGGACGCACCATATTCTCCTCATTTGAGCAAGAATCTAACAAAATTTATCTCTCCTAACGGAAATCAAGGATTAGGTGTTACATTGTTTTTGATTGACGCAATAACGGGTGAAATTAAAGCTATGAGATTAATAGGATTGACTAATGATTTTACAAACAAATTCATTGGAACAGTAACGGAGAATAAAATGAGGGAATTCAATACAATGAAATACAATAGTTCTCTTAACAAAATTTTCTCTACATATTCTACAGACGAGATAGTGAACATGAGCAACGTTAGTTGCAAGATCGATTGAATTTAAATGGATTCGTAAGATGATATAAGGAGGAATATTATGGAGAAGAAGACATTTATTTTAGAATTGACAGAAGAGCAATGTAAATGGGTTAGAGTTGCACTTGATACAAATGGAGATATACAAGATGAGGCAGGTTATAAGGATAGGGCAGAATTTTTATATGAATTGGCAGAAAAATTAAGGAATAATTGAAATAATAAATTCATTGGAAGATTGGAAAGGAGAATACAGATATGGATAATAAAAATATAAGAATGAATATGATAAAAATATTTGGACTGGGAATAAAGTATGCAAATGCAGGTATTGTTGGTGATGATTTCTTTTATTCAAACGTATTTGAAGATTTATTTGATGATGGAGATGAGCCAGCAACAGCTGAACAAATAATGAAACGATTAGACAACATATCGTGTAGTTATATTGAAGAGAAACGGCAAACGTCAAGAATAGCGTCTACGATCAGGAACAATAACGAAGTAATTGAATTGTTGCAAAATAAACTTCCTGAATTAAGTAAGATCGAAAGTTAATACTATGAAAGTATAGGCAGTAAAGCTGTAATGTATTTTGAGAAAATGATTGGACTGGAATAGGCGTAGGAAACCAAGTTTTCTTGTGGAATGGAAAGGAGAATAATAGTGTATGAAAATAAAAGATTTTCTTGAAAATTTTAATGGAGATAATCATATTAAAATTTACGATAGTTATGATTTTAGTACACATAGATATAATCATGTACAGGAAGCAATTTCTTCCTATGGATATTTCACAGTTAAGAGCTGGGATATTGTAGATGGTGTATTAAAGATAACAATTCGGTCGCAGTTTTAATACTAAGAAATCTAAGTTTCAAAATAATTAGAATTGGAGCATAAGAGATGAAAGTAAAAGTGGATTTTACCCCATACTATGAATGGTATGCAAAATGGATTGATTGGAAAAAAGTGTCTGTTAATGATTTTGTAAATGGAAAAGTTGAAAATCCGTTTAGTATGTTGGATGAATGGCTTGATATTATTTCTATAAAACCAACCCAAAATGATATTGGGAAAGAAATATACTATTCTTTGAATGCGTTACAACGTAATGAAATTACATACGATACTTATCTTGAAGGATGCGTGATAAAGAAAGGTGTAATCACGAATATCTCGGAAAATATATTGCAAATTGATAACAAAAATTATATTTATTCCCAATATAATACAGTTTTATTTGATAAACCAGAATATTGTATTTTATATCTTCATTATGATGGTACGAATATATTTGAAGGGAATGAATTGTTACCTATGTTTAATAAAGATTTATATATAGTTGAAATTTAACTTTCTTGCGATGATTGGAGGTAGAAAAATGGAAAATAATAAAGCTATTTGTAGAAAAACAGACGACCACTTTACAGAGGGTAAGGAATATGAATGCACATCAGCATATGCAAAATATGAAAGTGCGGTTGTAGATATTCTTGACAACAATAAAGAACTTGTTACAGTGGAAATAAATGATAGAGATTTTCAGTTTGTTTTTAACTAAGAAAGAATGATTTACTTGGAAGATTAGAAGAGGTGATATAAATGACAAACTTAGAAAAATTACGCACAGGAACTAATGAAGAGATATTGCATCTCATGCAGCGATTTGCATATAGAAGTCTTGGTTATACTTATCAAGAACTTCAAACAGAGGAATTTTTGCAGGAGGAATGTTACGTGAATTATAAAGGGGAAGCAATTAAATGACGATTTCAAAAGAAAATTAGGAGGAATAAATTATGTATATATTAGATGATAGAATTTCAGATTTATGTGAATTGGAGAATTATGTTACAAGAGAAGACGGAAAAGAAGTTTTAGTTAGTGAAGTAGAGTTAATTCAGACGATACAGGAAATGAAACAAGATATGGAAGTGTGTATTGGCTCAAGTGGGGAATATATGGATGGGAAATTGCAAGAGTGGATTAAAATGTTAGAAGAATAATCCTAAGAAAAATTGCTTTCAAACGGAGGTGGTATTAAGTGAAATGGGCATCTAAATTAACAGACGAAGAATTAACAGAACTTTATAAGTTATTTATGTGTAATGATGACAAATTTGTAGATTTAAATATTACGAGATATGATGATGATATATTCCTTGAAGGACATATTCGTATTCCGGAATCGGATGAAGATTATGCTGATGAAGATGGTATGTGTGAAGTTGATGAAGATTATGTTGTCACGGATTTTTATGCAAAAGCACGTTATCACAGTGGGAATGTAAATAAAGAATATAGGTCATACATGTATAAAAAGTTTGGATATAAGTACGCAAAGGATTATTTGTTTAGTTGTTAAAGGTGATGATATGAACAAACAAGATTTAATTAACGATGGCTACAAATATATTTGTCAAACGGAAAATAAAATGGAATTATGGGCAAAGTTTACTGGATATATAGATATAATATCATATTTATGTTATGATTCAGATAATGATACTGTATTAAAACAGTCAAGAAAAATTACATCTATGTCAGAGCTAAAAGTTTTATCAGAACTTAAAAATAAAATGGAAGAAGTAAATATATAGAAAATATATAGATATGTAAACAACACCTATTAGCTTTTAGGTGTTGTTTTTTTAATAAAATTAATATCCATTTCTAAATCTAAAGCATCACACATTTCTAACAGTGTATTAATGGAAATATTTTTTTGATTAAAACGTGAAGATAACGCTGATTGGGATAAATTAATTTTATCAGCTAATTCTTTTGATGATACTTCATTTTTGAGCATTATTAATCTTAAACAAGTAAGAATTTGTTTGCTATCTGTTATAACCACAGTAACACCTCCATATTAAGATATATATTGATTATACAAGATATATATAAAACACACAAGATATTTATTAAAATTTTGTATATTGTTATAGCTTAAAAATATCTGATATATCTTGACTGATTAAGATATATCTTGTATAATGCTTAATATAAAGAGAAAAGAAGTAGGACTACATACGGAAAGGAAGTGAGAGATATGGAGGATTTAAGTAATCTTAAGATGTTTGATATAGTTTCTGTTAATATTCCAAAAACAGAAGAGAACTTATCAGAACAGACAGGAATACACCCATATATAATTATCCAAAATAATATTGGCAATAAATACAGTCCTACAATTATAGGCATATCTCTAACGACCAAACTTAAGAAAGCGAATATGCCAATACACTGTATTGTGCCAAAAACAAAATCAAACGGTTTAAGAACAGATTCGATGGCTCTAGCAGAAACGCTAAGACAAATTGACAAAAAGAGAATAATTAAAAAAATGGGAACAATAGATGATCCAGTAACGCAAAGAAAAATAATTGAAATTTATATTGCTAACATAACTGGTGTACACAGCAATATTAATGAAAACGGAATGTTAAAAGTTGTGTAAAGGATGGGGAATTAATTATGATAAAGTGTATAAGCAAGAAAATGGCTAAAAAAATGATAGACGAAGCACCAGGAGATACAATTATGATACTCACATATGACAATGAAATCGGTATTTCAACGAGCAACGAAATAGCTTATAAAGCGAAAGGAAAGAAGCTTGTAAACAGTGCTGAGATATTAATGTTAAATAATTCAGATTTCTTTGATACAATTATGTTGCATGGTATTAAAAATATACTGGCACAGCCAACAGATGTAATTTCAAAGTCTATATTATTAAGTAAAATGTGACAGATTTGTATTGACAAACATATATTTCTGATATATTATAAATGCGGAACAAATTTTCGATGATATAAAGAAAAAATGTTCGAGAAAAGGGACATGCATTTGGCAGTGTTGCAGCACGTAACCAAAGCAAGTCCCTCGTGATTCGCAACACAAAAAATTCGTATAGAATGAATTAATTTGCATTGCTATATTCTTATATTAACGCATTTTAATTTTATTGTCAATGAATACGTTGGCAATCTTTTCTATTGAATTCTTTTTATATTTAAGTTTTACATTTTCCAAACAGAAATTATTTTTCAAAAGAGAATATATATAGGGCATTAGCCAAGTGGAAAGGCATAGCACTTTGACTGCTACATTCGTTGGTTCGAATCCAACATGCCCTGTTATTTTTTATGTGCAAAAATCAAAAATCAATTAAAAATTCAATAAGGGAGCTGAAAAAGATGGAATATACTTCGCAGCAATTAGATTGGATTGATGAGTATTGTCGTAACGATCTGGCAAAATTGAAACGGATATGCAATCCATTAATCGCAAGAAAAAATGTACCTCAGTTTATGTACGATGATTTATACGATGACGCTATGAACGTATTACACGAAAGTGTTGTTTCTTTTGTTTCGGGAAAAGCAAAATTTGAAACATACTTGATAAGTAATATTCATAGGTCTTTCTACGATTGGACACGGGACAATCATAGAGGGAAACGATGTAATCTCTTGCGGAATAAAAAGGGAGAAATAATTAAAGATGAAAAAGGAAAATCTACAGTTATTTCGGACATATCTTTTGATGCTCCTGCTGAAGATGGAATTGATTTAAGAGAAAAAATTGCGTCAGATTTTGCTGTTGAAAAGGAAAGCGAATTTAATTTTGATTCTGAGGATAAAGTAAATATGTTTTTAGGTTCTCTTAGTAAGAAGCAAAGAACGTTATTAGAGTTAAAAATGGACGGGCTTAATTCTAATCAGATTAAATGTAAGTTGGATATTTCAGACAGAGAATATTCAAAAATCATGAACAGTATAAAAATGAATAAAAATATTTCTTTATTCACAAAAAATAAAAATGATGGATATAACACGGAGGTCGAGAACATGGAAGATAGAATTATTGAAATTAGCGAATCTGAAAACTACAGAACTGACAAGTATAGTATGTATTCATTAATACAGGATAAGAAAAATGGAGATATGAACTGTAATTATATCTTGCAGCGTGAACCGTTTCAGTGGACAAAAGAAGAAGCAAATAGATATTTCTGTCGTCTACTTAGCAACCTCCCAATTCCTGAAATTATTCTTTGTGAACAGAAGAGAAAAGGATTGACTATTTCACATTTAATTGATGGATTACAACGTTTGTCTTATGCAGAAGCATTCAAAGAGAATCGTATTAAAATTGGTTTAGCAGGTGCAGAAAGACATTTGATTCAGTATAGAGATTATGCATTGGATGAAAACGGAAATCGTATTCTTGATGAAGACGGACTTCCTGAATATGAAATGAAAGTGTTTGATGTTGTTGGGAAATATTATAAAGACTTACCTGATGAATTGAAGAAGCGTTTTAATAATTTTAATGTAAATGTTACAAAATTCTTTGATTGTACAGATGAGCAGATTGCTGATCACATCCGTGACTACAATAACCATGCAAGTATGAATAAAGAGCAAGGTGGATTTCTTAATGTTTCAGCAGAAACAGCAAATTACATTAAAAGAATTTCGCAGAAAAATACATTCTTTAAAAATTGTGGAAAGTTCACAGATGCTAATAAAATCAAAGGGAAACTTGAAAGAGTCGTTGCAGAAGCAGTTATGCTGTTATTCTTCCGTGACTCTTGGAAGGCAAATCTTGATGCAATTTATAAGTATGTAGATGAGAATGCAAATGAGCAGCAGTTCTTAAAACTTAATTCGCATCTTAATAGATTAGAGTTAGCGTTAGGTGATAATAATGAAAAACTATCAGAAGTTTTATTTACACCAACCACGATGCCGATGTGGATTACTGTATTTGATAAATTTACAACATATAATTTAGATGACTCATTATTTGTTGAATTTTTAAATACATACAATACAGAACTGAAAAATAAAGAAATTGATGGTGTTTCAATGGCAGATTTCAAAGATCAGCAAACAAAGAAAAAGACAACAATTACAGGTAAAATTGATTTGCTTGTTAAGTTGATGAATGAATTTTTACATATTGATACAACAGAAACAAGTAGCACAGAAGTAGAGAATGACAATACAGAAGAAAATGAGCAAGATAATCAAGAAGAAACAACTCTTTCTTTTGTTCAGGAAAATGCAAATCCTGACGTTACAGAAGAGGACATTGAGTTTTACAGAGATATGGTTGAAGATTGTGTAAAGGTGGACGAGCCTATATATCAGCAATGTGAAAGAGCTGTAATTGCTATTATGGCTTATGCTTGTACGAAAGAGCAGGATGAAGAATTTGAAAAATGGATTCAGAAGTATAAGAATCAGACAAATTTTAGTCCTTCACAGAAAACAAACTTTACATATATGAAAAATAGTTTTGATAATTTTGTACAGAAAATGGCTGTATAAAAACTTGTTAGTAACAGAAACCAGAAAACGTCCGATTATTCAATCAAATACATAGTCGAGTCTGGTAATTCTTATATTCTTTGTGAGTATGGTTTCTGTTTTATATATAGATGAATGGAATTGAAAGGAGAAAATTATGAGTCAATGGACACATGTAGCAGCAATTTTTAGATTAGATAGTTTTGGAAAGATTTCAGACGAAAGTATTTATAAAGCTTTTGGTAAAGAAGTAACATGGGATGATTTATACAACTATGACGAATCAGATGATACAAAGACGCTACCTATGGGAAGTGAAGGAACATTAGAGATGAGTATTTGGCATAATTCAGATGAAGGTTGCATGGCTTCTACAACAGTATCTATATTCGGAGATTTGAGAGATTATGGTGGAAGCGATATAGATAAGCTAAAAGAGTGGTTTAATGATTGTTGTAAACAATTTATGGTTAGACAGGCAGTGATGCATGTGATTGATGAATATGCTGATGAACCAATAATTGTGCAGTATGTTGAGTAGGAAAATTCTCTTTCTTTGGATTGCGAGGTGAAAAGATGCAAATAAATATTAGTTATACATTATATACAGACGGGGATTACAGTTTGAGGAATGCTGAAGAACTTGGTTGTTTTAACAGAAATGTAGTAGTTGATGATTTTGAACATTACGAGTACATAGGTTTTGTGGAATTTAAAAATGAAGAAGATTGGCGTTGCAAAAGCGAAGCGAAAAATTTTCTTTGGAGATTTTTATGTGATGGAATTCATATATCTTATACGCATCCTTGGCTACTTAAAGATTTTTATGACATTATGAAATCTTTAGAGAATGTCATTAATGAATATAAAGAGGGAATATCTGTAGCCAAAAGGCATATAACAGGTAACTATGAGGGAACAGAAATTAAAATAGAAATATCACAGTAATGTTCGATTTCTTTGAAAAATGAAAGGAGATTTATATGGTTACAAAGACATTATATACTTGTCAGTTCTGTAATACTGATTATGCAGATAAAGTAAAAGCAATGGAATGTGAAAAGAATCACAAGGTTTTAGAAACAGCAACAATTATAGGTGACTATAAATCATTAAAATCTATCCCAGATGGATGCCCTACGAAAGTAAAAGTGAAATTCAAGGGTTCAGATAAATGGATTGAGTATAAGAGATGACAAGATAACTTCGTTTTTATGCGGTGTAACAGTGTGGCTTAAATAGTTATCTATCATATGAGCCTAACAGCAGCATCTTAAGGGTAGAACAGCCGTTAATAGATTGAATGAAGGGTGATTGAAATAAATAAGAAATAAAAGAAAGTTGTAAGTATATAACATTATAAAAAAGTAAATGAAAAAGGATAAAAAAGAAAATGATTAATATTTCAGAAAGAAGCGAAGACTTAAAGTATATAGAGGACATGGAAAAATATTTGGAACAACATCCTGATAGGAATATTGCTCTTGAACAAATTATGAAAATTGAAATGGATTGTAGAGTAGGAAATTCTAAAGAGTTTGGAGTTCGTCATATAACAATTTCACAACCAATTGATGTAAAACTTAATAAGGATTTTGTTGATTTGTTAGAAAAAATGAATCGTGGTGAGAGTTGTATTGGTGATAATTTGGCGATTGAATTAGGTTCAGCAATTTGTGAAATTGGAGAATAAAAGATATGGCGAAAATATCAAAGAAAACAATAGAAGAACTTGAGGACATTTTAAGCAGAGGTTGTGACTATGCCGATACGCAGACGGTTGTAACAGAATATGCAAACGAAGCACTGAAAGAAAGCGGCTGTGAGTTGTGTCAGTGTGATGACGCAATGGTTGTTGACTGGGACGACAAGCCAATTTGCACTGTTGAAGAATTTGCAAATATCTTCTGGGATAAAGCTGTAGAAGGAATTATGAATGTATTAATAACACAGGAATGAAAACTTCGTTTCCTTTGGATTATAAACGGAGAATATAACAGTAGAAACAATTAACAAAAAATAAATATAAGAAAGAAGAGGTACAAAACATGGATGGATTTATGATGTTTAAGAAGGCTTTACAGAAGCACTTCGATGAAATGCAAAAAGAGGCAACGCATTTATTTGAGGTAAATGTAGATAAGGATGAATTATGGAATACATATCTTGATAGCTTCCCTGCTGGTACAAATGAGATTTTCAGAGAGCGTAGAGAACATGATTGTAGTTGTTGTAGACAGTTTATTAAGAATATTGGTTCTGCTGTCACTATCAAGGATAATCAGATTCATACGATTTGGGAACTGAATCTTGGTGATACAACATATCAGCCAGTATGTGATGCACTTGATGCTTTTGTAAAAGCTCATACAGTTACAGATATTTATACAACTAAGTCCTCTAAGATTGGTACAGATTTTAACTTTGAGGAAATCAATGGAAAGTCTCATCAGTGGGATCATTTCTTCTTAGAGCTTCCAAGTAAGTTTGTAAATAGAAGTAGTCGTTCTAATGAGGAAGTTAAAGGACAGTTCAGAGATACAAGAAACGTATTTAAGCGTTCTCTTGATGAAATTACTATGGATGCACTTGATACAATTCTTGAACTTATCAATTCAAATACACTTTATAAGGGTGAAGAGTGGAAAGGCGTACTCACAGAGTTCAAGAAGTATAAGAAGGAATATGATAAGCTGACTGCTGATACTGAAAAGGATTTATATGCTTGGGAGAAGTCGATAACAGCAGGTATGGCTATTGGTAGAATTAGAAATCATTCTATTGGAACACTTCTTATCAATGTAAGTGAGGATATGGATCTTGACACAGCAGTTAAGAAGTATGAGCAGATTGTCGCTCCAAGTAATTATAAGCGTCCAAGGGCTATTTTTACAAAGAAGATGCTTGAGGATGCAAAGAAGACCATTACAGAGCTTGGATATATGGATTCATTACAGAGAAGATTTGCTAATCTGAATGATATTACTGTAAATAATGTACTGTTCTCAAATAAGAGTGCTGCAAGAAGAATGGTTGGTACAGATGATATTTTTGGGCAGATGGAAAAGGATGTTGCTGTAAGTCCTAAGAAGTTTTCTAAGGTTGAAGAGATTTCAGCACAGGATTTCATTGATAAGGTACTTCCAACTGCAAAGGAGATTGAAGCTTTTGTAGAGAATAAACATGAGAAGAACTTTGTTTCTATGATTGCACCTGTTAATTCAGGTGCTAAGACAATGTTCAAATGGAACAATGGATTATCTTGGGCTTATTCAGGAAACATTACTGACTCTGAAATTACAGAAAAAGTAAAAGCTGCTGGTGGAAGAACTGATGGTGCTTTAAGATTTTCACATAGTTGGAATTATGATGGAATGAGAAATGCTTCTCTTATGGATTTACATGTATTTATGCCTGGTTCAAATCAGAATGTTGTTATCAAGAATGGAAAAGAAATTCATGATAATTATGGAAATAATGAAAGAGTTGGATGGAATCATAGAAAACATTATGCTTCTGGTGGAGTTCAGGATGTAGATTATACCGCTCCTGCTCCTATTGGATATGTTCCAGTTGAAAACACAACATTTCCTTCAATTGATAAATTGAAAGAGGGTGTATACACTTTTAAAATCCATAATTGGAGTTTTAGAAATCCGACAACAGGTGGCTTTAAAGCAGAAATTGCATTTGGCGGTAATGTTTATAGATTTGTAAGAAGAGAACCATTACAGCACAAGGAATGGATTACTCTTGCAAAATTAGAATTAAAAAATGGCGAGTTTAGTATTCTTGAGATGGCAGAGAATGATAGTACACCTATTGAAAAGTGGAATATCAAAACGAATCAGTTTGTTCCTGTATCAGTAATCAGTTATAGCCCAAATTATTTTGATGAACAGGATGGAATTGGTCATAGACATTTATTCTTCTTCCTGAAGGATTGTGTGAACAACGAAAGTCCTAATGGCTATTACAATGAATTCTTAAAGAGTGACCTTGAAAAGCACAAGAGAGTATTTGAGGCTTTAGGTGCTAAGTGCCATGTAGAAGATACTGATGATCAGCTTTCAGGAATTGGATTCTCTATGACTAAGAGAGCAGATTTAGTTGTTAAGGTTAAGGGCGCAACAGAGCGTGTAATGAAGATTAAGTTTTAAATTAGAAAAGGAGATTATTATTATGACAAACAACGAATTATTTATTAATGCAACGAGAAATAATTATCAATTCCCATTCAGAGGAATGATTAACGTAATTGATTTGTGGGATTTATCTCTCACGAATCTGGACTCAGTATTTAAGACACTCAATGCAGAAGCAAAGAAGTCTGAGGAAGAAAGTCTTCTGAATACTAAGTCAAAGGAAGATGAAGAGATTTCTAATAAGATTGAAATTGTCAAGTATATTGTTAGTGTGAAGATAGATGAGAAGAAGAAGAGAGAAGACGCTAAGAAAAATGCTGAGATGAGACAGAGATTACTTGAAATCAAAGCTAAGAGACATGATGCAGCACTTGAGAACATGTCTGATGAGGATCTGGACAAGGCACTTGCAGAATTAAGTGAGTAATTGTTACAAATATACCATATATAGTATTAAAAATAAGTGATATATACTATATATGGTATATATTTTATATTCGCAGTAAATGCACAATTCTTGCGAAATTTTGGAGGTGAAATCTTTTTGAATGTTGTTGGAAATAAAGAAAATGTCAATCAAATAAGATTAACGCATAAGGGTTTGAACGTCAGATTTAATTGTTTTATGAACCCATTGCCTTATGATTATAATATTGATATATCTAAACCTGAAACAACTGAGATAATATTTAAAGATTCTTATAAAATAGAAGCTTTAATAGATGTATTAGAAAAATTCAAAAAAGAGTGTTTTGGGCTTATTGGAAAATGGAGATAATATGATTACGAATGGAGAGTGACTATGTATAATACAGGAGATATTTACAGAATTATTCAAGATGCATTAGACGCAAATCAGATATATTGTACAGACTCTAAACTTGGTGATGGTTCAGAAGATACTTATGAAACAGATACGGAATTTGTTTTTGGTAATGATATTCATTTGATTGCAACTGTCCGTCATCAGCATTTTGATTATAATCGTCCTTATCAAGAAAACGAACATATAGAAACAACAAAATTTAGAATTAAAGTTGAAATGATAGAGTAAGGTGAGAGAGTGAAAAACAATAATTCTTATAGTGTAGTGGAAATTATTACTTTAATTTTACAATTTGTAATATTATTGAAAGTAATTCGTCCTTGAATACACCAATTGAAGTGACAACTATTCCTATCATTGTAATAATTTTTACCCAGTCAGTTGTTGGATAAACGAAATCAAGACCAGCTTTTTCAATTAAGATATTTCCGGTTGTTTGCAATTTAAAACGACCGGAGCCTGTCTTTTCAATTTTCACATTGCTTATATATTTTTGGTTATAACATTCTAAAAGAACATGGAGTTCGTATTGAGAAAGATTAGATAAATCTTCTTTATTTTCAATTTTCTTTATTATTTTTCTCATATCTTCTTCTAATTTTTTTGTTCGGATTCATATTATAATCACCTCGTAATTATATTATCATATTGGAATATTTTTCACAACAATTATCAATTAAGGAAGGGAAGACGTAAATGTATGAAATAAATAATAAATTTGATATTGGTGAAGAATGTTACACCATGCGTTCACAACCTGTACATCATCAATGCCCTATTTGTGAGGGGAAGGGTAAGTTTAATCATAATGGTTATGAAATCAAATGTAATCAATGCAACGGAACAGGTAAAGTACACAATGCAAAGCATTATATAATAGTTCCTTGCAAAGTAAAAGTGACAAGAATAATAGGAACTGTTTATTCAGATCATCAAACTGTAAAGTATAAACTTAAATCAGATATTAACATAAAACAGCTTAATAGAACTGAAGATTGTGTGTTTAAGTCGGAAAAAGAAGCTATAGATTATTGTATTTTGGTAAATAACGCAAAAGGTAAAAAAGACGTAAGTAATAAAGAACTGTTTATTAAAGAATTGGAAGGCAAATTTCCAGAAGTCAAATTCTATCTTAAAGTTGAATACAATCATGTTGGACTGTTTTATAATGATAAAAATTTACAATTTAATGAAGAGTTCCAAACTTGCATTCAGAAATTAGCAAAAGAATATTTGACTGAAATGGAGTTTGAGGGATTTTACTGTACTTATGATTATTTCCAGGAGGTGAAAAATAAAAATTGAAAATATACAAAGAAAAACAGTATCTCGTTTTTGAAAGAGATGATGGAAAAGTTGCGAAGTACGATTTTGCCACAAAACAAGCGATTGGATTTTCGGGTAAGCCTGTAAATGGGCTACAAAATCAGTTGCGAAATTTGAGTATGAACGAAGTAATTGAGTGTTGTACGGACAAACAGTATGCCAAATTTTTGGATTTTGTAAGAAAATCAGAGCCTTATGAAATATTCAATATCGGTACTATTCTTACTAAAATACCTAAATATTCACATTTTGAACAACTGTTTTCAGCAGGAATAGAGGATATTATTTGTGGCAAAAATTTCAAATATTCAATTAATGATATTCCTAAATCACTTATTAAATTGTGTAAGAGATATAAGGTAAAACTCTCTAATGATATAGTTCAATTTTATAAAGAAAACCCAAATGCTTATCAAATAGCATATAATCTCGATTATATTTCATTAACACCCGAAAATATTTATAAAGTTTGGAGTGTATATGGTTGGACTTTTGAAGTAAACAAAAATATAGTATATTCATATTTCAATAAACTTATTAATGATTTTGGTTATAGTGCAAAAGATTTGTGGTTATATTTGGATAGAATTAAAACATTTGAGGCAATAGAGGATATGAACTTTCTGATTCGTGAACTATATGATTATGCAAATATGATGAATCAACTTAGTCCTAAATTTGATAAATATCCACGACATTTTCTTACAACTCATAAAATTGCTTGTAGGAATTACAATCGAATGAAGAAAGAGTTCCCAGAAGAATTATTTAAAAAGAGAATAAATAAGCAGTACGAATGCTCTTTTGGTGATTACATATTCATTTATCCAGAATCTACACAAGATATAAAGGACGAGGCAACCATGCAAAATAACTGCGTTGCTTCTTACATAGATAAGGTTATTGATGGCGAGTGTCACATTCTTTTCTTGAGAAAGAAGAATAAACCAGATGAGAGTTTGGTAACGATTGAAGTAAGAAATAATCATATTGTACAAGCTAGACGAAGATTTAACGATGACGTAACAGCAGAGGATCAGAAAGCTATTGATGCATTTAATAAAAAGTTTGCGAATAAGGAGGATAAAGCAGCATGATTAAAGGAGATCTTATAAAATTAGCAAAACCAATGGGAGTATTTAGAAATGTAGGTGAGATTTGTGAAGTAACAGATATTCAGGAAGGTGGAGTAGTCTGTTTTAGATTTGGTGGTTGTAATCTCGGATGTATGTCATATGACGAATATGAGAAGTATTTTGTACCAGTAGAGCCTAAAAACATTAAAGTAAAAAGAGAATGGACAGAATGGACATGGGGAGATGTTGATATACAGGATTTACATGGGTTAAAAGTTAAACTTACATACAAATATAGAAACAATGGAAAGAAAGTACAGTGTAGGTTTGGACATATTAAATCAGAAGCTTGTTGTTGTGACAAAGACAGTTTTGACTTTCACAAAGGTCTTGCTCTTGCAGAAAAGCGTCTTATCATTAAATACCTTCAGACACAGTTAAATGATATTGTTTCAAGAATGTGAGAATGCAATATGATGAATTTTGGTATAGATGATATGATTAACAATACAGTTTTTGGCATTCCGAAAGAAAATTTACGAGATGAAACAGATAAGTTAAAAAAGAAAAATAATAATGTAAACAAAACAGAAAACGATAGTTCACAAGTTTATATAGAAAATTTTCCTATGCCAGATAATTGTTTCGTTTGTCCATTTCTTATTAAGAGTGCAAATTATCCAAGATGTATGTTGGATAAACTAATTGGTAGAGACAGACATGGTAAGTGGGAAGATATAAGAGAAAAACGTATGGATTGGTGTATGTTAAAAACGGCTAAGGAGGAAAACAGATGAAAAGATTAACAAATGATGGTGGCTGTGGTATAGGAGCAATGGGATATACTCTTTTATCTAAAGTCAACGAAATAGTTGATTGGATTAACAAGCACGAAGATGAAAGCAAAAAAGATAATACAAAACAGAATGTTAATAGATCTAAAGTGTTATATGCTTTAGAAGATATAAAAACAGGAGAAATTATTTTTAATGCTCGTGGTGGAGCTTATCAGGATTACGAATCTGTTATTGAGAAATGGTGTAAACTTGGTACAAATGATTATAAGATAGTTAAATATAATCTTGAAGATAAAAAAACGAAGGAACAATTATGGGACTGAGGTGACTTTGGATTTTAATGAACATTTTCACAGACAGAGAGTATAAGCTATTAAAAGCAGCTTTAGATAAAGAAGAAAGATTGTATGATGGTATTGGCAACTATGAATTAGTGCAAACTATCAAAGACACGAAAAAGAAACTTGAAAAAATGCAGTGTAACATTCAAGTTTCGGAGAATAATACAAACAAATATCGAAGAATTAACGATGGTTGGTTTTCGTATTTTATTAATATTAAAACAGGAGAACAGAAATTTACATTGGATGCAGGTGATGTGGAGGTGATTATTTGAGTAGTATTTCAGCGGATGCGTTAAGAAGTTTACTTGATGAAATTCCTGATGATTATCGTGTAGTTATGAAGATAACAACAAAATCAGATATCAAAGCAGGGACAAGCCTTGCTTACATAAACGGATTCGAGAGAGATGACGAATTCCGAGAAATCAGATTAATGAATTAATCACATATACATATTTATAACCGTTTTTGTTTTATTCACTTATAAAGCATTTTATACAATTTCCATTTAAAAGGCTGATCAGCTAAATTTTCCAAATAAAAGTAACAAGAAACATAGATTTCCTTTGGAGAATACATTAGCAGGAGGTGTAAAATGTACAGCCCATGTATGGAATGTAAATTAAGATACAATAGAGAATATTCGGCAAAATGTGATAATAAGTGCGATTATGCCAATATATCTCTAAGGTTAAAATCCGCTAACAATAAACTTGAAGATTACTATAATCAACAGAACAATAATGACTATTTTAGTGATAATGGAAAGAGATTGATTTGTAGAGTAATTGAAAATTGTCAGAAGATTATAAATGATACGTTTGAATCAGAAGGAGAATAATATGGTAGGATTTGTATCAAAGCAGTCAAACGGATTATGAAGGGTAATTGAGGAGACGTTATATGACAGAAGTTTTAAATTTTTTTGGAACATTTATTTTACTGTTGATATTAGCACTAATAGCAACATTTATAGCAATTATATTGCCAAATATTATTGGAAATTATATTGATGGTAAAAGAGAAGAAAAAGAAAAGAAAGATGGAATCGAAGGAAGATATGTGACAATTGGGTATGGTTTTTATATCTATACTGTGTATAAGAATGAAAAATATTATTTAAATAAGGATGGAAATTTTTATACCTCTAGGATAAATATAAAAGAATATTTGTTTAACAACAAACAGGATGTGGAAAAATATATAGATTTACATGAAAAAGAACTTAATGAAAAATACTCAAATATTAAGATTCAAAGATGTAAACAAAGTATGTATATTGGAAAATGCAAAAAAATAGAGTTAGGAGATTAAAACATATGAAGAAGAAAGTTTTAGCAGTTGTATTAGGATTGACATTATGTTTTGGAATGACTGGATGTGCGTCATGGGACAGAACGGTAACAGATATAAAGAGTGATATAAATGGCGGTATGCAGAGAACAATTACTGTATATACAGCAGATGGTAAAGAACTTGCAACATATGAAGGAAAAATTGATATTGATACAAACGAAGGTGGATATGTTAAGTTTGATTTCAACGGCAAGAGATATATCTATTACAATTGCTTTGTAGAAAGTATTGCAGACATTGATTAAGATTATTCATTATTGTAGGGCTGTTCAATTCAGATTGACAACGGCATAGATGTGGATACTAGTTGGTGATTTATGTGTCAGTGGGGCTGTACTAGGTTCGAACCCTTTATATGGTGTAAGTGGGCATAACATAATGAATTAAGTTGAAAATTTTGATAATTGAAAATAAAAGGTAATCCTAAAAGTCATTGACAATATGATAGAGGTTGTGATTCTTAGCCATCTGACTTAAAGATAAGGCAGTAAACGGCTTCATAAAAGCCGAAGAATCCGAAGTTTCTTTGGAAATTAGGAGGTATAAAAGTGGAAATAAATATCAATATTGAAGACTATTTATCTCAGGAAGAGATGAAAGAAATAGCAAAAGAGCAGTTTTCGTTAGCTGTTAAAGAACTATTTAGAAAACCAAGCGACATTGAACGAGTTATGACCAATTTATCATATGAGTATTTATTCAAAGCAGTGTCAGAAGCAATTGGCAAAGATTCACTTGAGTTTATTAAAGATAAAGTTGTAAGTCTTTTACAGGATGATTCTCATATCAGCTATCTTATGTGGCGTAGAAAAGATGCGTGGGAGAATGATGAGTCGCCAGCCATTACAGCCATGAATAAGGCGATTAAAGATAATGAAGAATTTATTAAAAGTAGAGTATATAACTTTATTTCTAATTATGATTTTAATGATGTCAAAGATGAAATTTATGAAGTTTTATGTGATTCATTGCAGAAACAGTTATTTGGAAATAGAGAATAATACATTGAAAGGAGCAAGAGATTTGCTGCAGCATTAAATCTGGATTTGCTCTGAGTAAGAAATGTTAGAGATTAACAAAATATACAATGAAGATTGTCTTGAAGGTATGAAAAAGATTGATGATAAATCAGTCGATTTTATCTTCACGGATCTGCCATTTTCAACAACCCAGAATTCATGGGATGTATTAATTCCATTCGAGCCGTTATGGGAACAATATGAGAGAATCATCAAAGATAATGGTTGTATTGCATTATGGGCACAGTCACCATTTGATAAGAGACTCGCTTGTAGTAATGAAAAGTTATATCGTTATGAATGGATTATCGAAAAAACCAAAGCAACTGGTCATCTAAATGCTAAGAAAATGCCTATGAAGGCACATGAAAATGTCTTGATTTTCTATAAGAAACTCCCTACATACAATCCACAAATGACAGAAGGGCATACACCTGTTCATTCTTATACAAAGCATACAACAGATGGTAATTGTTATGGTGCTACAAAGACTGGTATTTCAGGCGGTGGCAGCACACAAAGATATCCAAGAGATGTTCTAAAATTTAAATGGGATACACAAAAGAGCAGTTTGCATCAGTGTCAAAAGCCTGTTGAAGCCTGTGAGTATTTTATCAAAACCTACACAAATCCAGGAGATTTAGTTCTTGATTCATGTGCAGGAAGTTGTACAACTGCAGTTGCAGCTTTGAATACAGGTAGAAATTATATATGTTTTGAGAAAGACAAGGATATTTTTGAGGTTGGAAGTAAGAGAGTTACTGAGTATATCAATCAAGATTTATTGATGAGTGCGACTTAAAGAGAGAATAAAAACAATGAAAGGAGACGAGGTTCGTGTACACAAGAAGGAATTCCTTACTCCAAGTAATTTATGAAATACGTTGGTAGCAAAAATAGATTAAGCAAAGATTTAGCACCAATTATTCAATCATATATAACTAATGAGACGGAAGGATATTTAGAGCCTTTCGTTGGTGGTGCTAATATGATTGATAAAATTAAATGCAATAAAAGAATAGGTACAGACAATCACAAATATTTAATTGCTGTACTTAAAAAGTTATCGGAAGGTTGGACACCGCCAGAAGATATTACAGAAGAAAAATATAAGGATATTCAAAATAATAAAGAAGGATATCCAGATTATTTGGTTGGATATGTTGGTTTTCAGCTTTCATATGGTGGAAAATGGTTTGGTGGGTACAGAAGAGACAAGGTTGGAAAACGTAATTACTCATTAGAAGCATATAAAAATACTATCAAACAAATCCCAAATCTTAAAAATATTCAATTTGAAGTGTTCGACTTCAGAAATATTCCCTTAGACAAAATTAAAAATTATGTTATTTATTGCGATATTCCGTATCGTGATACAACAAAGTATTCAACTGGAGGCTTCCCATATGAAGAATTTTACGAATGGGTTAAGAAGGCAAGCGTAAATAATACTGTTTTAATTAGTGAGTATAACATGCCTGATGAGTTTGAATGTATCTGGCAAAAAGAAACTAAAACGCTTTTGGATAGTAATAAAGAAAAAAGCGATGATAAGAATATTAGAATTGAAAAGTTATTTACATATAGTGGAGAATAATAAAATGTTCAACGTAAAAGAGTTGGTAATAGAAAAAATTATTTCTTGTAATGTTTGCGATGCAGAAGGAAAGATAATCGGTGAAACAACACGATCTCTTGATGATGAGCCTATTTGTCACGATTATAAAAACGATGACAATATCACAAAGATAATAGATAAAAACTAAAAGGAAATTTTGGTTTCTTGGCTTGTCACGAAAACTATACAATATTCAGGACAAGCCAAGTAAAACCACGTTTCATTCGGTCGTGAAAGTAGGTGAGAAATATGAACAAACGACAGAAAAAGAAGTTATTCAAGCAGACACTTATTAAGGTTAGAAAATTGCATCCACAGAAAGGTGATGTAATTTGTTTGCAACCAGATTTAGATTGGATTGATGTCGAGACTATGTGCCAGTTTATGAATTTATACGCTGACAATAAAGTTTTTGGTGAAGCAATATTGGCTTTTGTACCTGCTGATATTAAGCAACTTATACATAAAAAGGACGCTCAGATATTTATTGATAAGTTACAGAGCATTGTAGATCGGATGGTAGAATAAATGAATATACAAACAATTGAAGGTTTAGGTTATAAAATCCTCATAACTGAGTATATCACTAAAGATGTTCAAAGAAGAATTCACAAGAAAAAGCGTATTAACAAGAAGTGGTTGAAAAGATACGGCATAAAAATTATACCAGATAACACGAAAATACTTCTAGTGAATAATACACTTATGATGACAGGAAAATGTTATGAAAAACTAAGAAAATTCACAGATAAAGATGCTGATAGTATGGAAAAATTTTTGAAAGAAGCTACTAAGAAACAATCTCAATAAAGAAGCATTTCCTATTGATTTTATCTAAGAGCAATTCTGCTCACTATTTCCAAAAATAAAAGAGAGAATAACTAAATATAAGGAGGTATAAAACTTGCAGATAAGAATTGTTGGTTTTAGCGATAGATATGATGATTATAAGCTTCTTGGATATACAGAAGTAGAGAATGTATCAGAAGTTTTTAAGACGCTAGACTATATGAGAAAGAACGAAATTCCATTAATAATCAATACTAATGATGTCATTGATACAGACGGAGAAGAATATTACATAGATAGTATTACAATGGTATTCCCAAAAGTGAGTGGTGAGATTGGAAGTTGTATTACTGTTTATGTGGAAGATGTTTAGGAGAATAAATATATGAAGATAGAACTAATCAAATTAAAATTTAATGACACTCATTCATATAAATATAAACCATTTAAGTATTGTTGTGATGAAATTCAGAATAATAAGTGCATAGAATTTACAAACGAAGACTTATCTCTATTAAAGCACATAGATGATGGTAATTTTATTCCTCAATTCTGTACTTCACATACAGAAATCATTAGATTATATGAAGATGAATGGGCACAGACAGATAATTATCCAATCCGGTTCTGTCCTCATTGCGGCGATAAAATTGAGATTTCAGTCGTAGACGAAATGGATATATCGGATCAGTACAATGAACTGACTAAGCAGCGTGAAGAATTACGGGAGAAGTGTTGGAAAACGGATAGTAAGAAAGAAGAGTCTGCGTTAAGAGAGCGGGTTGAAAAACTTGATAAGCAGATTTATAGTTTCTATTTGTTGGATGAGTGGAAAGGAGAAACTGATGAATAGAAATTTGGATGGATACTATTTTAGAATTAAAAGAGATGGAAAATGGGACAATATCTGCTGGTCTGATATGACAGATGAAGAAAGAGACGAGCAAATGACTAATCGTAGTGAGGAGTGGTTAAAGTCGCTGTGCAAGGGACTTGGTAATGTTATTCATAAGATTGGTGAAGATTTAGACATTACGTGTGAATAAAGGTAATTTCAGGTTTCCCTTTGTTACAAAGAGAGAATATTAAAGCAGGGAGGTAGAAAAAATGTCGTATTGGACTTATATCAACGGTACAATAACAGTTCGTCCTATGGGTAGAACACAGCCTGAAAAGAGATATATTCTTGAAACAGTGCTAAATCATTTGCCTAGAGTAACAGGTTCTGAGGGTGATATGGATGTATACATCATTCAGAAAAATGGTCATAATAGTTCGTGTTCATGTGATGAATTTGGCGAGGTGACAAATAATTTAACTGATTGGTACGGCAATAAAAGTCGTAGTAGAGGAGCATTGAGAACGCAAGACGAATATATCCTTGTTGTAAATGCGGCTTTAAGAGACAGAGAATTTGAACAGACTTACAGAGAATTTACGAAATGGTTTGTGCGACTTTGTAAAAGAGTAGGCTGTGAAGATGTTCTTGTAGAAATCAAAGGATATGATAAGTCAACTGTTATCAAAGATAGAAATATTCAGAGGAAAAAGTATTCATTTAAGAGCGTTTTTGATGGTTTATTTGAAGATCCAAGCTGGTGCAACGATAGTAAAGATGGATACAAAGAGCCTAATTGGTGCGAATTTATGATGTACGACAGAGCAAAAAATTCTAATTATCCTATGACACTTGCTTATAAATATTTCAATGATGAAGAAAATGATAAGGAAGTTGAAAGAAGAATGAACTATAGATAACTTCACAAGAATGCAACATATCATTGGATTATAGAAAAGAGGTGATTAAGTGTTAGTACCTGCAATTTTATACAAAGAACAGATCAAGAAAGAATTTCAAAAATATTACTATACAATAGATATGTTATATGAAACCGGTTGTATGTGCAATTGGAGTCCTGAAATTGCAGAATGTCCAAATGAGAATCAGTTTCAATATGCAATAGTTGATAAGAACGAAAAACTCATTGGCTATTTAGGATATACAGTTGATTGGTATGCGTCTAAAGCATATAACTTTGGATTGTTCTCATTTGACAGAGGAAATATCTTAGTTGGAAGAGATGTATTCGATAAATGAGAAGAACTAATCAAAACATTTCATAGAGTTGAATGGCGAGCTGTTGGTGGTAATCCTGCTTGTAGAGGTTACGATAGCTTTATCAAGAGACGCAACGGAACGAAACATGTTCTGAAAGATTCAATTAAAGATAAGAATGGCGAATATCATGATGATTTTATTTATGAGATTGTGAGTGAAGAATAACATATTGGAGGCTGAAACATGATAAGTAATCCGAAACATGGATGGAGCAATTTTGATTTAAGAGTATTTCATGGTACGCCGAGCTATTTAACAGATGTGCCAGTAGATTTATTAAATGCCTTTATTCAATATCACACAACAGGTATTGGGATGGCATGGTTTGATGAAGAGGGTACTGAGTTTACTTTAGTTATTACACCATATTCATTATTCGTTATAGAAGAAAAAGATAAGCCTGTATTACACGATTTTTCTGAAATGAAAATAAATAATGTAGAGAAAGAACTTATAGAAGACATTGAGAAAGATTTGATTGGTTGGTCAGAATTCATTACTAGCGAGGACAGAGAAGAAGTAATTATGCATAGAGACGAGATAAGAAATAAAATCGCCACGTTGAAAGAATTAAGTAGATAAGAGGTGAAATTATGTATCAGAATTGTTGTAAGAAATGTGGAAGCGTTTCACTACATACAGAAGTAAAAGGTAATAATACAGGACTTTATTGTGATGATTGCGGTGCATGGATCAAATGGCTCAGAAAAGATGAGTTGAGAGCTTTTGAATATGCGAATAAATCAAGAGGTTTAAGGGCAACTGCAAAAGTTTATGATGAAGCGTTTGGTAATAATGAAGTAATTGAAAGACTTTGCAGATTTATAGATGGTATTGATAAAGCTATTGATAGTGTGTACGATAACCCAACGGCAGAACACGACAAACTTATTTATAATAATGCATATGCTTTTGCTTTAGAAAAATGTAAAGTAGGTGTCCAGAATATCATTGAAGGTAGAGAATTTAATGATTTAGGAGAGTCATAGGAAACCAATCTTTCATTGGAAAATTTTGGACAAATAACAACATAAATGGTAGTTGCAAATGCCATAAAATAAAAGAAAGGTAAAGATAATCCTAGGTAAAAGGTTATGTACATAACACTCAGGTATATGAGTGAACCCAATTTACAATGAGTATCTTACATTCTTGCGAGATACGAGCAAACAGCCATTAGAAGACCTGAAAGAAGGTTACTTTTGGTTAGATAAATCCATTATTAAAGGATTTGATAAGCAAGGAAATGAACATAAATTCTATCGAATAAAGATTGAAAATTCGCTTGAAAGATTGGATTGCACCAAATTGAAATCCTATGACAATATATCAGATGTGGATTTAGCAAGTTGGCAAGATTTAATCGAATTACAGAAAGAACATCTAACGCAGCTTGAAGCTGATTCATTAGAACTAATCAAAGAAAAGACAGAGAAGTTTAATACATATACTTCAATAATTCCTGTTTCTATGGGTAAGGATTCAATGCTTACCTGTCATCTAGTCAGAAAATTATATCCAGAAACAAAAGCAATATTTAATAATACATCGCTTGACTGTGCTGATACATACAGAATGGTTAAGACTTTTCCTAATTGTGAGATTATGAATCCTGAGAAGGGATTTTACCAATATGTAGAATCAGATCACATGATACCCACGAGATTCGCTAGATTTTGCTGTAGGATTTTTAAGGTTGGAGTTATGGTATCACAGCTCGACCACGACCATCCGTATCTTATGTGGATGGGAATGAGAAATGAAGAATCAAATACTCGTAGTGGTTATCAGGATGAATGGATAAATGAGCAGGAATGGGGTAAGACCTGTTGGCAAGGTATCCTTCCTATTAGAAAATGGTCAGAAATGGATGTATGGCTTTATACAATTTGGAAGAATATTGATATAAATCCTAAATACAAGAAGGGTTACTCTCGTTGTGGGTGGACTTTGTTACGCCCCTTTATATAGAAATATATATCGAAAATGCAGTGAACACGTTTATCAGCGTGGTGTCAGATTAACGATGTTAGGAATTGTAGGAAATGACAATTAGTAATCTGGCTAACAGGGAAGCCTAAATCAAAGATGATATGGTAATCCTGTGCTAAGTCTTTTGGTCGAGACGAAAGGAAAGATAAAAATAAGTAGATTAGGAACAATTTATATTATAAGAAATAAATGTAATGGTAAAGTTTATATTGGACAGACAACACAATCTGTTGAGGAAAGATTTAAACAACATCTAAAACCATCTGTACATAAAAAATTCGGCAATTATAAAATTTATAGAGCAATGAATAAATATGGTTGTGATAACTTCTATTGTGAAGTATTAGAAGAGAATATACCATATGAAAAACTCGATGAAAAAGAAGTATATTACATAGAAAAGTTTGATAGTTTTCATAATGGATACAATTCTACTCCTGGTGGTGACGAAAAAACTATTTATAAAATTGATAATGTAAATGATATTATCAATAGATTGCAGGCTGGTGAAATGATAAAAAACATTGCAAATGATTATGATGTTTGTCCTCATACAATAAGAAGAACTTTACAAGCATATGGAATTAATACTCCAAGTGATATACAAGGTAAACATATTCGAGAAGATTTACGTACAATTCCAAGAGAAGAAATAAGGGAATTATATACAAAAGGATCATCGCATTCAGAAATTGCAAAGGAACTTGGCATAGATCAGAGAAGTGTTTCGAGAGTGGTAAAAGAACTTGGGATAGGGAAAAGAAACGTAATTGATTATAATTCGTTAGATTTAGACGCAATTTTGATTGATTTTGAAAAAGCCGAATCTGGCGAATTAAAGAAAAAAGATGTTTTGAAGAAATATGGCTTAAATCAACATTCATTAAAAGTAATTAAGAAATTAAAAAATATATCATAAACGACCAAAAGAAAAGTCAATCGACTATTATGTAGGGCTGAGATTGATACAGCTCGAAGTGCTGCACACGAGTAATTATAGATTATTCTGAGTGATGTCCTGTCACAAACCTAACGTTAAACGAGGGTGATGATATAGTCAGTACTATATGAAAATATAGAATTATACGGTAATATTGCATGTCCATTCTATACGAAGTCTACTTGGATTTTGGACAAGTATTGGTATCCACAGGCTTATGAGAGATGGAGGAATATCTTAAAAGAAGACTTCATTGCAAATAAGAAATGGATAATCATGAACTGCACCATTGACGAATATCTCACACAGGCTTGGAATGGTGGAACATTTAGAGATGAGCCAACCGATGAAGTCATTCAGGAATTCGCTGAGTACAATGGATTGAATGTTGGTGATATGAAAGTAGCAAGACAGTATTTTAACAAATATTGTGATGAGTGTGAAAAGAGAATAAAAGATAAGACAACGCTGGCAATGAATATGAAATTCCATGGAAGAGATGTATCGAAGTTCTTGTGTAAGAAATGTTTTAAGAAATTATATGAGATGGACGATGAGAAGTGGAATATGTATGTCGAATCGTTTAAAAGAGACGGTTGTGCGTTGTTTTAACAGAGAATAACAAAATGTGAGGTCACGAAAGCCTTGAAAAATAAGGCTTTTAAAACCTCAAAAGTCGAATGAATTTTTTCTTTCTTTGGAGGTGATTGAAAATAAATAATGGAGTAAATTACACAATCATCAGTAGACCTTCTTATATCACATTTGAGTGTCCATTTTGCCATGAAGAAGTCGAAGTGAATTTTGAAGAAGTCGATTTCAATACTGATTATTGGGGAGATGGTGCTTGGTGCGATTGTCCTGAATGTGGTGAGGAAGTGGAACTTGATGATTATGAGTACGATTAGGAGAATAACTATATGAATAATTTAACACATAGAGAAGAAATAAATCTTCATGAAGCAGTTCAGAAATCGTTTCCTAAAATTCTAATCAAGGATCTTACAGAGCATGAAAGAATTTGTCCTGTATGTAATGGTCTTGGAATGCGAATTGAAGACAATGTTTATGGGATTAAAGGTGACAACTCTGAAACTGGTAGAAAATATTATTTTCCATACAAGCATCAAGCACTTTCATTTTGTCAGAGTTGTTTTAATGGAGTACAGAGATTATGTCCTTATTGTGGACAGCCTTATAAGAATCAGGGATATATGCATTGTGATTGTGAAGGACAGAAGAAAGCTGACGAAGAAGAGAGAATAAAGAAGTGGAATGAGAAAGTAGCTAAAGCAGTTTCAGTTGATGAAAAAGATGTAGATACAATGCTTTACTGTGAGGAATTTGACGAGTATTACGACACAGTTGACGATTTCTTTGACGATTATGCATGTAATCATGAAGAAGATGATAATGAAAGACCTGTGAGATTGTGGGTAACTTCTGTTGGGAAAATTTTCATTGATGCAATCAATATCATTGAAGATGCTTGTAGTGATTTACATGAAGACGCATATGAATGGTGCGATAAGGATTCTTTACAGAAGCTATTAGATGATTGGTGTAAGGAGCAGGCAGGAACAACTACATATTATCCTTGTTATGAACAGTATGTAGAAATTGATTGGAGTAAATATTAAAGAGGAGAACGTATGTATAAACAAATCATAATAATTCGAAAGGATTTGTCAATGTCTCCGGGCAAAATGTCGGCTCAGGTATCACATGCATCTATGGCTTTTCTTAGTTGGTTTATTAGAAATAATACTGATTTAGATGGACATGTTGACGGATATATAGACGAAGATATTTTCCATAATTGGATCGAAGGAGAATTTACTAAGTGTGTTTTGCAAGCTAAAAACAGAATCCAATTATTAAAAGCTAAGACCATAGCAGAAGAATTAGGAATGGTCGAAGGGCAAGATTTTTGGCTAATAAAGGATTCGTGTAGAACAGAATTAGAACCGGAAGAAATTGATAAAAATGGAGTAGGACGGACATTAACATGTATAGGGTTGAGCCAATGAGAGAATAAATAATTGTGAGGTGAGTAGATGAAAGCATATAAGTGTGATATTTGTGGCAAGTATTGCGATTATTCTCATAGTCTCTATGGCAACATAATGGTGCGAACTAAAAAGAAAAATTTTAATAAGAAGATGAAAAATATAAACGAATTATGTGATAGTTGTTTTGAGGATTTACAGAGATATATACAAGATAAATATTTTGAGTACATGGATAAATATTCAGAGTAAAGATTCGTTTCTTTTGAAAATTTGAAAGGAGAAAATAATAACGAAGATGTTTGACAGAATTTTCGATGCAATTAGCAATCTTAATAACAGCATTATACATTTAATTGATTGCTATAAGAGAGAACATGATGATGTGATTAGAACATATAATAGCTACAGAGATATTATTCAGGAACAGGATAGAATCATACAGTCGTTATTGAAATCACAGACAAACAATAAAGATATGGAATGTATGGTGTTTATTCCATACAGAGGTAAGCCAGTTGTAATTAAAAATGGCGAAGTAGTCAGCACAGATAATATGACTTCATTTGATATTGATTGGGCTTATTATAGACGAACTAAAGTGACTGTGAGAGGAGAATAAATATATGACAGTCAAGGAGTTAAAAGAATTATTAGAAAACCTACCAGAAGATATATTTGTTTGTTGCAATGGCATAGGTGGTAAATATCTCATAACAAACAGTGGTGTTGTTGCAGTTGATTCAGAAGATGAAGACTTCTTTGTGAGTGATGATGTCCTTGTGTTATATACGGAAGGAAAGTAAGAATTATCGGTTTCCTTGGAGGTAAAAAAGTGAGAAAAGAGACAGTATCAATATTTGAACCAGGTGATGTTGTGTTATTCCAAACTGGTGAAAATAGACTTAAAAGCAATATTGGCATGATTCTCAAGCATAAAGAAAATGGTAATTATGCTATTTTAAGTGTTTATAGTAGTGTATATAAAGATGTTAAGCCATCATGGATTACTAGCGTGAATGATGTGGAGAATATACGAAATGAAATTACTTCACATTACGAAGAAAACATTTTGGAATTACAGAGCAAAATCAGAAAACCAACACAAGAAGAGAAAGAATCTGAAAAGGTTGAGAAATATGATAAGTTGAAGAAACAGATTATTGCAACTGCAAAGAACATGATCAGCTACAAGGATGATTGTGATTTTGAGGATAAATTAAAAGCAATTTCGGATATGAAGCGTGAGCTTTTTTCAATTAAATTGGAATGTGCATCAGATATTAGAAAAGAAAACGGAAGAATTAAGTGGAAGATTAGAGAAGAAAAATCTATTAGAGATAACTTTTTAAAGAATATCAGTGATGAAAAAATTCAAGTAGCATTTGACTTCAAATAAGTAATGTAATTCAGTTTCCTTTGGAGGTGACAAATTGGATAATCGAACAGAATATAAACTAAGAAAATGTCATTGTGGTGGAGAAGTTGAATTATTTTCATCAAAACCTTGGTCACAAGATCCTGAAATTCATTGTAAGAAATGTGGTGGAACTTGGCGATATGGAACATACTCAGATTATTTAACTGTTAAAGAATGGAATGGAGAATAACATAATAACACCACCAGTAATACAAAGTTTAACAAACGAAAATACAATGTTGGCAAGTGCTTCTATAGAAGATTTACAACAATATAAGAAAAATGCTTGTAAAATTCTTAGAAGTCAGACACAGTGTGCTACTGCAAAAATCGTAGAAGAGTTGATTAACCAGGAAATTATGAACAGAAGAATTATTGAAGAATGGAATAAAATCTATGAACAATTTCCTGAACATGTGGGAATGTAGGAGTGAGAATTGTGGCAACAAAACTTATTAAAACAATAAATGAAATTGAGATAGAGGAAATTCTTGCAAAGTATCTTCATGTTTTTGATTGTGCATTAAAAATCATAGACACCAAAAATGGGCAATCTGTTGTAGCAGAAGTTTATGAACGAGTAGAGAATAATCTATCAGAGGGTGAAATAAATGAGTTGTAAATATCCAAAAGAAAGTAGAATGCATTATGCATGTATTCTATGCGATGAAAAGAATGTATGTAAAGTATCTTATTTGCCTTTAACAGACTCTAACATTTCTATGCCAGAAGTTCAGCCACCAAAGAATGTTATTCCGTCTGCATCAGAAGCAAATAAGATGACAAACAATGTAATTGATAGTTACACTACACAGCAATTAGCAGAATTATCTAAATTAATTAGAGATGCAATTGCAGATGGCAAATTTTCAATCGGTGAAGATGGTTGTTTAAAACCTGAAACACGAAAGAAATTAGAGGAACTTGGTTATAAGATTGAAACTGGCAATCAATATAATGAACCATATTACAGTATCAGTTGGAGAGAAACGAAATAAATTTCGATTTCATTTGGAGAATAAGTTAACGAAAGGAGATAGTGATATTGATTAAATTTAAAGTAATTGACTGTAAAAATTACATCTATATCTCGAAGGGTGATAGGTGGAATTGTAATTGCAGCAAATATTTATTTGATGGTAAGGTAGCAGAGCCTACAAATAAAACAGAATGGTATAGATTAGATAAGATTCCAACTGTCGTGTCAGAAAAGAAACCTGATGAACGTATCAATAAGAGATACGAATTAAAAGCGGGATATACTGCAAATGATTTAATGCCAAAGGTTATCAATGAAGACCAAACAGATGAATATGAGGAAGTAATTGGTTTATATACATATAAGTATGATTCAGTTCCAGGTGGTTATGAGGATATTGAGTTTAGCATTGAGAAAATTTATGAGAGAAAAGATTTTGAATTTATCCCTAACAAATATAATGCTGAAACTGATTTAATTACACAGATTGAATATCCAGAAGAAGTATATCAGGATAAGCCATGTAGAATTGATTCTTCTCGTATGCTAAAACTTATCAGGAAATATGTAAAAGCACACATTAACACTTCTGTTGCAACTATCAAGTCTGATTATGATTTTCATTTCCAAGTAGTAAAGAAAATTGCTTTAGCTGATCCGTATAGCATCAGAGTTGATACAAATAATTCCTTTACGGATAAAAGAAGAAAACCTAAATGGGTGAACAGAATGATTTCCACTAAGGAGACAACTATTATCAATTTTAAGGATAAATCATCTTCTACTGATTACGGGGACGATTGTAGAATTGCTCCAACGATTGACGGTAAAAACTATGTGGATTTACAGAATAAAGTAGAGAATTATCTATCAGAACTTATGAAACAGATTAACAAAAACTATTGTGAATGTCCTAATTGTAAAGGTTGGGGAATTGTAGAGGTAAAAGAATAATGGCAAAGAAAGTATTTAGTAAGGATTATCTAAAGGATGAGCTTGATTTACCATATAGCAATACAGTTGTAGATAAGATTATTGACACTACTCGATGGTCAATCGTGCATGAAATTGTATTTGAAAACAATGGCAAGTTTTATCAAACAACATATTCTGAAGGTGCTACTGAGATGCAAGATGAACGTCCTTGGGAATACGAAGATGAAATTGAGTGTATAGAGGTAGAACTTCGTGAAATTAAGATTAAAAAGTGGATGCCTGTAGAAGATTAAATTGAAAGGCAATTTTAAATGATTTTTCTGAAGAATATTAAAGTGGAGGTAATTATAATGACAAGTTATGAATTTGAAAAAGCTGCAAAGAATGCAGTGATTCAGACATTGAGTGAAAACATCAGTATTGACCAGTTGGATCTCGTGTGGTTTGCACATGAGTTAGGTTATAAGAAGTGTACTATTTGGGGACAGCCAATGGGTAACAGATATGCAGAAGTTACTTATAACAGAGATAAAGATGAGATATATGTAGACATTTATCAGAAGATTATTAACAACAAGATTTCATCTGATGAGTTAAATTTTGAAGCGTAAAGGAGAACATACATATGAATGAAACAATTAAAAATGAAGAAGCGTTGGAAGAAGTTAATCCAGTTGATGAGTATTTAAAAAACTATAAGGAACAGAAACTTGCAGAGTTTTGTGTTCAGAAGGACAAAGAGATTGAGAACCGTAAAAATGAGCGTCAGAAACTCATGGAACAGATTACAGATATGAAGGATAAAGCCCAGAAACATGATGAAATTTGGAAAGATATCGACAAATTATATGAAGAAATTAAGAAAATGCCAGTAGATGATTTTTTAAAATTATATCATAAATTTGCAAATGATATATCTGGAAAGTCCTCGGCTACAATTACAACAATACTTCCTAGTCGTGTTGATATTAATAGCAATTGGTAAAATAAGAGTACATGAAACTGACATTTCATTGGCTTCGCAAACCCAGTATTTACAAGGGTTTCAGAGATTAAAAAAATCAAAAATGCTCAAATCGAGTGAAAATCCCTAATTTTCAATGATTTTTAGAGAATAACAAAAATGAGGTGCTGAAAACCCTTATAAATCAAGGGTTTTACAGTATCAATATCAAGAAACAGAAAATATAAGAATAGCAAGAAATCACTGTTTCCTGTGGATTTTGAGGAGGTAAGAAATGGATACGCAGCTATGTAAAGCAAAGAGCATTAGTAATGGTCGATGGGTTTGTGGATATTATGTAAAAGGTTTAGATATGTATGGCAAAGAAATTCATATGATATTTGAACCAGCAACAGTATTCTATTCTCATGGTGAAACCGATGGTTTTGAAGAAATAGACCCAAAGACATTGTGTAGATGTACTGGCAGCCATGATAAAAATGGTAAGTTAATCTTTGAAAACGACATTTTAAATGGAGAATTATATAATGTAGTCTCTTACGGAAATGGTGAGAATGAATTTCTCGGAATGAATGTTGGTTGGTATGTTCAGAGAGATAACTTTGAATCATGGTGTGAATTAAATGATTTGAAAACGTATGAAGTAACAGGAAATATCTTAGATAATATCTAATCAGTCTTGAACAATTCAGCTCAAAAATTCAAAAAAAACAAGATGTCTCGAAAATCATATAGAAATCGAGACAAACAATTGATTTCTATTTTTAATTCATTTTAACGTTCCATTTTGTTCACATAATTTAAAACAATTTTTAATTATTCAAATCTCAAAACAAACAAATAAGAGAATAAAAAATGGGTAAAACAGCGTACCCTTGATTAAAGTCAGCCAAAATTCGCTGTTTAACATAGATGTTTACATAAAATAACTTTTGTGTTTCATCCGTTTGGGTGTTTAGATAGATTGTTTTATTAACAATATTTACATAAATTTTTAATTTTAAGGAGGAAAAATTTTAATGAAGGAACTCAAAAATTTAGTAACAGTAACAGGAAAGCTCGTAAAGAATAACATCGAGGAGTTTACTACAAAGAAGGGTGAGGAAGCTATCGGAGGAAGTCTCGTATTAAGAACTGCTGACGATAGTGAGCATGAAATCAATTTCTTTGCTTACAAGTATAAGAAGGATGAGAATAAGAATTTCACTTCTGAGGAGAGTTATTTCTACAAGCAGTACACAGATGCAATGAATCTCAAGGATATTGAACATTGTGCAGAGGGAGAGACACCTGACATTATCTCTATTACAGATGGTATGTTTACAGCAAACGATTTCAAGGGTAACGATGGAAATGTTGTATCTACAAATAAGATTTCAGCAAGATTCATCAATAGAGTTGAGCCAAAGGATTATGAGAGTACAGTTCTCGAAGCTAAATTTGAGGTAGAAGGTATTATCGAATCTATCACTGATGAGGTTGTTAAGGAAGTACCTACTGGGAATCTTATAATTAGAATGAATGCTATTGGTCAGAGAGCTGATGGATTTGGCAAGGATGTCAAGTATGAAGCTGATTCACTTATTCCAATTAAGATGACAGTTGATAAGTCAATGGCAGATGCATTCAGAAGTGCGGGTTACTACGATGGATGCTTTACAAAGCTTGCTGGTGTAGTTATTAACTCTGTTGATATTCAGGAAGTTGTAGAGAAGGCTGCGTTTGGTACAGATATTGTTAAGAAGGTAAAGACAACAATTAGAAAGAATGATGTTAAGTCTGGTATTGCAGCTTCAACAGTATTTGAGCATGAACTTACACAGGATATTATTGACACATTAAAGTCTAAGAGAAAGGCTAAGTTAGCCGAAATCAAGGCAGGAGAGTCATCTTCTCAGACAGCAGAGGGATTCCAGAAGAACAATAGTACACCAATTCCACAGACTACATATAATCCATTTGCACAGCAGTAAGATTAAAAGCCTACTCAAGAGTAATCTTGGGTAGGTGAATCATAAGAAATACAAACAATAAAGGAGATTATTATAATATGGTTGGAAATTTATTAGATTTAACACCAAATAAGGTGTCAGTTGATTTAACTCAGTATTCTACAGTATGGATGGGAGATACAGGTGTTGGTAAAACAACAACTCTCATGAAGTTTTTAAAGGAACTTGTACCAGATAAAGATCCATTCTTCTTAGAATTTGAAGATAGATATCAGAACATTCCTGGTATTATGGCACAGAAAGTTGATACAATGTCTGATTTTAAGTCAATCATCGGTCAGTTAAAGAATCCAGCACTCAAGAAGAAGTTCTCTTGCATTGTAATTGATACTCTTGATAAGTATGAAGAATTTTGCGAGAGATATGTGCTTGAAAATAGAGATGCTGAAATTTTAAAGGATGTTGGTGCATTTGGTGAAGGTTCTCTTCGTTTCAAAAGTGCATTAAGAAATATTGGTGTAATTCAGAGTCTTGGATATACTGTACATTTTATTGCTCAGTCAACACATAGTAAAGATTTCGATACAAAGAAGGAAAGCGATGCTTTAAAGCTTAACAAGAATACATTTTCTTATTGTAGAGAAGCTGCATACCTTGTTGGATATATGTTTAGGGATAATAAGGATGAGAGATATATCACATTTAAGAAGACAGATAAGTATCCAGATCTAAAGGATACATTTGGACTTCCAGATAAAATTAATGTTAAAGATCTCAAGAAGGCTTGGACAAAGGCTGTTGAAGATTTAGGTGGAGATTTCACAACTAAGGAAAAGACAATTGATAAGACAGCACCAGTTGAAGACTTTGAAGCAATCAAAGCAAAGGGCGTTGAGCTTGGTGGATTACTTGCATCAAATGGTCATCTTGCAGAAGCCACAGCAGTTCTTCAGAGAAATCTTGGTCTTGATGATAACGGAAATGTCAAAATGTTTGATACTCTTAGAGATACACAGCTTGATCTCACAAAGGTTATTGTTATGGAACTTGAAGAGCTAATTGAGAAGTTTGGAATTAAGGCGTAACAGATATAAGGGAGGGATTCTTCCCTCCTGTTCTTTGTAAAGTAGGTGTATATGGCTAGATTATCAACATGTAAAGGTTGTGGGAAGAAATTACAACCTGAAGAAAAACACATACACTCTTCAAAAACATACTGCGAAGAGTGTTTTAAGAAAATTGAGAGAGAATCTACTGAATATAAGCAGTTGATTGAATTTATCTGTAATAACTACGAGTTGGAAAAACCAACGGGATTTATGCTTAAACAAATTAAGGAACTTAGAACTGAATACGGATATTCATATGCGGCTATGACTTATACACTTTGGTACTGCAAAGAAATATTAAATAAGTCCTTGATTGAAAAGTATGGTGTTGCATTAATCAAACATTACTATGATGAAGCAAAAGATTATTATTCACAGCAAGAAAAATTAAAAGAGCAAATCAACAAATTGTCAGATGTGGAAGTTAAAACAAAAGTTGTTAAAAAAACTTCTATGAACTCTAATAAAAAATCAGCATCTTTGATAGATTTGGGAAATTTGTTAGAAGGTGGTGATTCAAATTAATTTTAATCAACAGGTAGATAAAAAGGCTATTTTCTTATTATTTGGGTGTTATTGTTTGAATCCAAGATATGTACTGGATGAAAAATATTCAACAAATACAAATGATTATCCTGAGAATTTTCATAAAATGATATGGGGAGCAATCGTAAACATCGCTAAAAAAGGTAATGTAGAAAAGATTACACCTATTGATATTGAAAATGAGATTTCTCAATTTGATACGGCAATTTCACTTTGGAAGAATAATGATGGTTGGGGATATATTGAGTCAGCCATAGAAATGTCTTCTGATAAAATCATGAATGTTGGTAAATATTATGACGATGTTCGTAAGTATTCAATTGTTAGAAATGCAGTAGAAGCATTAAAAATGGATATCAGCTTTTTATATGATGAGAATGATGATGAGAAGTTAGAAGCATTCAATAAATTAACAAGTATGGATGTTCTCAATGAAATAAATAATAAATTTATGGATTTCAAATCAATGTGGAAGAATATGTTTGGAGATAACTATTCGTTCAAAGTAGGAGATGGGATTATAGATAGATTAAGAGAACATAAAGAACAGCAGAATGTATATGGTTATCCTTTTCAATCTGGATATTTAACAACTGTATATAGAGGTATGCGTCCTAAGAAATACATATTAAGAAGTTCTGTATCTGGTGGTGGTAAATCAAGAAGTTCTCTTGCTGACGGTTGTAATATGGTATCTGACCGAATATATGATTGGAGTAAAAAGGAATGGATATCTACAGGTGATAGTCAACCCGTGTTGTTTATTTCTACTGAGTTGGAAAAAGATGAAATTCAAGATATTATTCTTGCGCATGTGAGTGGTATTGAACAGGATCGAATTGAAACTTGGGATGACATTACACCAGAAGAAGAAAAAATTCTTGAAGAGTCAGCAAAATATATTGAGACATATGAATATTACGTTGAGTATATGCCTGATTTTACTATTGACCTCATTTCTGAAACAATCGAAAAATATATCTTAAATTATGGAATAGTCGCTTGTTTCTTTGACTATATCAACGATTCCCCTTCATTATATGAATATTATTACAATAAAACACACACAAGATTAAGAACTGATCAGATTCTTTTCTTATTTAGTGCAGCATTGAAGTCTGTATGTAACAAGTTTGGTATATATTTGGGTTCAGCAACACAGTTAAATGATAACTACAAAGAAGAGAATAATAAGGATGCAGGTGCATTAAAGGGTTCTAAAGCTATTATTGAAAAAGCTGATGGTGGTATTTTAGCATTACCAGTAACTCATAAGGACTTAAAAAAGCTTAAACCTATTCTTGAAAGTGATGGAAGTTTTGGAAAGCTCGTACCTAATATGTCTTATTATATTTTTAAAAATCGTGGCGGTAAGTGGAAGACAATTATTATTTGGACAAAGCTTAATATGGGAACCATGAGAGAAGTTGATTGTTTTGTAACAGATTATAACTATGAACTTATAACGGATATAGAGCAAACACTTATTGATTTCAAACTTGATGATGTAGGTGATGTTGGAATTATTGAAACAGATGTTGATGTTTCAGGATCAGATTTAGCGACAGAATTATCAAAAGTATCTAAATAGGGAGGTATACGATGACCGCCCAAGAATTAAAGGAAAAATTAAAAGAAGATGACGTTAGAAAGTTGCTTATAGAAATGGGGGCGACTTTCTATTATGAAGATGATGATATGTGGATTACAGATACTATATGTCATCATGGTACAAAGCCTAAATTGTATTATTACAAAGATTCAATGTCTTTCCATTGCTATACAGAATGTGGTCAGTTGGATATCATCGGTGTTGTAATGGGATATAAAGATTATGAGCAGGAAGAATTTCAAAAAGCGATTAACTGGATATGTGTAAAACTCAATTTGGATAATTGTGAATATGGATTTGGAAAGCAAGAACAAATATCTGACTGGGAATTTATTAGGAAGTATAAAAAGAGCAGTAAAAAGGAAGTTAAAGAAAAACCATTAGTTCCATATGATAAGAGTATTTTAAATATTTTTCAGAAGCTTTATACAGAGGAATGGATAAAAGAAGGAATATCAATTGAGACTATGGAGAAATACAACATTCTTTATTCTACATGGCAACAGAAAATAATCATTCCTCATTTTGATGTGAATAATCAATTGATAGGAGTTCGTGGAAGATCATTAATAGATGAAGATATTGAATTGTTCGGTAAATATACTCCATTTAAGGTTGGAAGAAGATTTTACAATCATTCTTTAGGAATGAATCTATTTGGCTTGAATCACAATATAAAAGCTATTCAGAGGAAAAGAAAAATAATGCTTGTGGAAGCTGAAAAATCAGTATTCCAAACTGACACAATGTTTGGAGAAGATAATTTTACAGTTGCTTTATGTGGAAGTAATCTGACAGATTATCAAAAAGGAATGATTTTGATGCTCGGTGTTAGAGAAGTAATTATTGCATTGGACAAGCAATATGAAACTATTGATTCTGATGAATGTAAGAAATGGGCAAAACACATAAAGGACAAAATTATTGATAAATTGAGTCCATTTGTGGTTGTTTCGGTTCTTTGGGACACAAATGATTTACTTGAATATAAGGATAGTCCAACAGATAGAGGAAAAGAAACTTTACTTCAACTAATGGAGAATAAAATATATGTAGGAACTAATCAATAAGGAAGGAGTGTAGATTTGAGTTTCAAATACGATGTATTAGGTCACGTAAGGTTCGGAAATGAGTTGGAAGATATTTTGAAATTAAAAGGTATCAAAGATATAAACTCCTTCCTGAATCCTACTATTAAAAATACAGAGAATGAATTACTCTTTGATAATATTGAAAAAGCAAGAGATGTGTTTGTAAAACACATCGAAAATAAAAGTGTGATAGATTTATTGGTAGATTGTGATGTTGATGGATTTACGTCAGCATCCAATATTTATCAGTATATAAAAAGATTAAGCCTCGACATTGAAGTTAGATGTTTTATTCACAAAGGTAAAATTCATGGATTATCCGAATTTGTGGATAGTATGTGTGAAGACGATTCAAATCTTGTTATTGTTCCAGATGCAGGATCAGGAGATTCAAAAGAATGTAAGAAACTTATCGAAAGTGGAAAAGATATCATTATTTTAGACCATCATAGTATTGATGCTTCTGATAATCCAGCAATAGTAGTAAACAATCAGCTTTCATATAAAATAACTGACAAAGCTATGACAGGTGTTGGAATTACATATAAATTCACAAAGCTATTAGATAAGTATTATGGTGTGAATTATGCAGATGATTATTTGGATTTAGTTGCATTGGGGATGATTGGAGATAGGGCTGATACAATTAATCTTCAAACAAGATACCTTATATTAAAAGGATTGGAACAGATACGAAATAAAGTTAATAAAAATAAACTTATATCTGTTCTAGTAGATGCTCAGATGTATTCAATGAATAATAAAATCACAATAAACGGAATTGGATTTTATGTATGTCCTCTTATGAACTCAATGATTCGATTAGGAGAATATGAAGATAAGTGTTATATGTTTGAAGCATTATGTAATTCAGATGATATGCTTGACAGAAAAGTACGAGGAAAAGGTGTAGTTAATATGACTATTCAAGAATACGTTCTAAAGGCTTGTCAATCATCAAATAGAAAACAGAAAAAAATAACAGAGGAAAGTGCTGCTGTTTTATCTGAGGAAATTAAGAAGTTTAATATGGACAAATTACCCATTCTTGTATGTAATGCAAGAGATGATGTTGATAGTAATTCGACAGGTCTTATTGCTAATAGACTTGCAGATCAATATCAAAGACCATGTTTATTAATGAGGAGAAAAGGTGATATTTGTAAAGGAAGTGGTCGTGGTAGTGATAAATGTGAAATTTTAGACTTTAATCAGTGGTGTAAAGATACAGGATTATTCAATAAGGTAGAAGGTCATCCAGGAGCATTTGGATGTGAGATTAATTTTGAAAACACAAATAAGCTGTTCTCATTACTTTCTACAATGCGAAAGATTGATGAGCCAACATATCATGTATATAACGTGTATAATGCAAATCAGATTCATGATCAAATCATTAAAAATGTTGCAAAATGGGATGCGATTTGGGGTAACACAGTGAGTGAACCTATCTTTCTTATTAAGAATATTCCGTGTAATAAATACAATCTTTATCTATTGGGTTCAAAACAGAATAAGATTGAATTTACATATCATAATATAAAATTTGTAAAACAGACAAAAGGTAGTTCACTAGCTTCCTTATATAAAGAGATTATTTCTATTGGAGATAACTTTGAATTTGATATTGTCGGTAGATTTTCGATTGACTATAAATCTGGTAAAGTTGCTCAAGTGTTAATTGAAGATTGGATGTTTTATAAAAGTAACAAAGTACAAGGATTTTTCGGATAAGAGGGTGGCTTAAATAATAGATAAAAGTAAGATTTGGGGCTACGATTTCGAGGTCTATTCGAAGATTAATTGGTTTTGTGTAACTTTTATTAATCATGAGGATAGAACAAATGAAGTTGTAGTAGTAAATGATAAACAAAAATTAACAGATTTCTATAACAAACATAAGGATGATATTTTTATCTCATATAACGGCAGACAATATGATACAGGAATTTTTAAAGGTATTCTTGATGGAATGAATGTCGGATATGTAAATGATAAGCTTATCAAGGAAGGTAAGAAACCTTTTCAAGTAGTGAAAAATGCGAAAAATTATCCCCTGAATGATTATGATGCTATCCTTAAAGATAAATCGTTAAAACAGTTGGAAGCATTTATGGGTGATGATATTCGTGAGACAGAAGTGGACTTTAATATTGACAGACCACTTACAGACGAAGAAATAAAACAGACATTATATTATAACAGGCATGATGTAATCGAGGTATTAAAAGTTCTTGATTATTGTTGGGATGATTTTGAAGGTCAGTTAGATATTATCGAGTTGTATGGACTTGATATGTCATACTTCACAAAAACAAAAGTTCAGTTAGCAGTTTCTCCAAAAATTCTAAATGCTGTGAACCAGCACACTCTCGATGATGAATTTGATATTCGTCTCCCTGAAACAATCCAATTATCAGATAAATATAAATTTATTCCAGAATGGTATCTCAATCCTAAGAATTGGAGATATAAAGAACATTTACGTTCCGAAGATGATCAACATAACAATCAGTTATGCTGTACAGTTGCAGAAATTCCTCATATATTTGCATGGGGAGGATGTCATGGTGCAGATGATAAACAGGCTGTGTTTGAAGGAATTATTCTTCATGCCGATGTTGCATCTATGTATCCTACAACAGATATTGAGTATGGATTGTTGAGTAGAAAATTTAAGAATCCTGATGACTTTAAACAGATGAGAAATTTCAGATTGAAACTTAAAGCTGAAGGTAATTCAAAGAATAAGGCATTAAAACCTATGATAAATGGTGTATATGGAGCAGGAAAAGATAGAAATAATCCGTCTTATGATCCGTTAATGGCTAATCTGACTTGTATATTTGGACAGATGTTCATTCTTGATTTGATTGATAAGCTTGAACCTTATTGCAGATTATTACAAACAAATACAGATGGTATTTTCGTCCTTTGTGAGAATGAAGACATGAAGAATAAGGTAATTGAAATCACAAATGATGTAGGTAAACGACTTAAAATGGAATTTGAGATTGATGAATACACCAAGTTAATTCAAAAGGATGTAAATAACTATATCGCAGTTATGAAGAATGGTAAATTGGAATGTAAAGGTGCAATGGTAAAATTCAATAAACCTATTGATAATGATTTACCTATTCTCAATGATGCAGTTAGAAATTACCTTGCATCTGGAATTCCGGTTGAACAGACAATCAATGAATGTACAGAATATATCAAGTTCCAAAAAGTTATTAAATTGTCTACAAAATACAAAGAGATTTGGTATGGCAATGGTGTAGTTGCAAAAGATGGAAAGATTACTTCAATAAATGGAGAATTATTAAAGGGTAAAGTACATAGAGTGTTTGCCAGTAAAAGAACATCAGACGGATCTATTTATAAATTGAAAGTTGAAAAAGGTGTTAAATCCTATGAACAGTTTGCAAATACACCTACTCATTTATTTATAGATAATGAAGATATTCATGAAAAGAAAATTCCTGAATATTTAGACAAAGAGTATTACATCAATGAAGCAAAAAAACGAATCGAGATGTTTTTAACCAAAGATGAAGTGTTTTCGGTAAAATGAAAGTATCGCAAAAGGTCTCGAAAAAGTTAGCACCCCAAATGGCAAAAAAATGAGCCATTGTCAGCACCTGAAATAACCGCTACCATTAGTTTGTTGAAGACTAA